>ENA-OSET01000198-OSET01000198.1-sediment-metagenome-genome-assembly--contig:-NODE-198-length-68058-cov-59.272561_pt1 | contig 68058 bp, 72 predicted proteins | sample MGYA00237882_ERZ534229 | MGnify/ENA primary metagenome ERZ534229 (study PRJEB26408, sample SAMN06266212) | sediment metagenome | isolation source: Hudson Canyon methane seep mesocosm | place... | reverse complement strand
AAAAATATGCGTCCAGCTCTACTATTTGCCTTTAGCACGTCATCTAGTAATGCGACTATGCCTATTACTTTAAATGTCGCTAAAACACGTGTCGGTGCACACAATTCAATTGCGTCATTTACAGTACCCTTAGGTGCCACGGTGAACATGGATGGCACGGCTATTATGCAAGGCATTGCCACCGTATTTATTGCTCAAGCCTATGGCCTTGATTTATCCATGGGTGAGTACGTTGCAGTTATTGCCACAGCTACCCTTGCATCCATAGGAACGGCAGGAGTGCCCGGCGTAGGCCTAATTACGCTAGCAATGGTCTTGCAACAAGTGGGCTTGCCGGTTGAGGGAATAGGCTTAATTATCGGTGTAGATCGACTATTGGATATGCTGAGAACGGTGGTTAATGTGTCTGGTGATGGAATGGTAACTGCGGTTGTTGCCCACAGTGAAGGACGCCTAGATGAAACTATCTTTAACGACACATCTGAGCAAGAAACGCCTCTAAAAGCACCGGGAAATTAGAACCACAGAGATGGTTGCGGCAGGCTTACTTTTTCAAAGGTTATATTAAGCCTTTAATAGTAAGCCGTAGCCGAGGTGGTCAATACCAAGGGTGACGCTACCTCTTCGCGCTTTACAATTCCGCATATTTGCTCAACCAGCTCAAGAGCAAAATCAATGGCTGTTCCAGGACCCTGACTGGTAATGCAATTTCCATCAACTACGACACGAGATTCTGTATCTACCTCTTTGGCAATTAACGATTGATAAAACCGTGGATGGCTAGTCGCAGTCTTATCAGCTAATAATCCTTTACTGCCCAAGACTACTGCTGGGGCAGCACATATAGCGGCATAAAACTTTCCCTGTTGTGCTTGGCTACGTAATAGTTGATCCAAGATTTCACTGGCAGCGAGATGGTCTGCCCCCTCTATTCCCCCCGGAACCGCAATCAAATCCCAAGCCTTATCCGCACAATCAGCAATAAAGCTATCGGCCACAATAGTGGTACCACGAGCCGCTGTAATCTGCTTAGTTTTACCAACACCAACAGAGGCTACTGTGACCTCTACTCCAGCTCTGCGTAGCACATCTATAATGGTGACAGCTTCTATCTCTTCACTCCCATCAGCAATGGGAACTAAGGCTTGTTTAGTCATGTGATTTCCCTTTTTATCCAACATCTGTATAGGTTACACTGTGCCCGAATTAATCTATTCTGTCACGGGAAGACCATGAAAATTTATATATTGCAGAAGCACGATAAAACGACGCTTAATAGCGATTTAGAATGGATCTCAGACATCAAACCCAGTGATGTTTTTTATACTCCTCACAGAGACATCGCTCTCAATCAACTCATCGAACTCAACGCTAAAAATATTGATCTAAGGGCAGATATCGTTGAGTGCGACGCGGATTCTAAAGGACGTCCAGTGCTTTTGCTCGAAGCTGAAAATACACAACAGGTTGCTATCGGCGTCCAACCTGATGCAGCTTGATAGAGGATAGTATTTTGTCTTTAGATTCCAACCTAGAGTTATTTAGCGATCCTGCAAAAGCAGATCGCCTTACCGGAATTACTAGAGGTATCGAAAAGGAAAGTCTACGTGTACAAACAACGGGACATCTTGCTCAAACCCCCCACCCTAGAGCCCTAGGTTCAGCGCTAACTCACCCAAGTATCACCACAGATTTTTCTGAAGCTCTGTTGGAGTTCATTACCCCACCCTCATCATCAATCACAACGGTGATGAGTCAGTTAGATGAAATTCATCGAATTACCTACCAGCATATCGGCGACGAATTACTCTGGGTTAATAGCATGCCTTGTCAGTTAGGTTCAGATGACGGTATTCCAATCGGTCGTTATGGCACTTCAAATATCGGGATGATGAAGAATATTTATCGCCGAGGCCTGGGTCATCGGTATGGCCGTTTGATGCAAACAATTGCTGGTATTCACTACAATTTTTCTGTTCCGGATACCCTGTGGGAAGATCTTCATAGCTTGACTGGCAATGACCAGCCACTGCAAGACTTCAAATCAGACGGTTATTTCAGTCTGATACGAAACTTTCGCCGATATTCGTGGTTGTTACTTTATTTGCTGGGAGCTGCACCAGCGGTCTGTAAAAGTTTTGTTCGCGATCGTGAACATCGTCTTGTCCCTTTTGGTCAAGATAACCACAGCTTACATCAGCCCTTTGCAACTTCCCTGCGAATGGGCGACTTAGGTTACCAAAGCGATGCGCAAAGCTCTTTGGTGGTTTGCTACAACGATTTAACTCAATATACCAATACCCTCTCTGAAGCTATTTCTTTAGGTTATCCTCCTTATGATGAAATAGGTTTGAAAGAAGCTAATGGTGACTATAAACAGCTGAATACCCACCTCATACAAATCGAAAATGAGTTCTACAGTTCTATTCGACCCAAACGGACCGCCGCGTCTGGAGAAACACCGGTACATGCGCTAAAGGAACGCGGGGTAGAATATATAGAAGTGCGATGTTTAGATCTTAATCCTTTGCTGCCCTGCGGCATAGATGAAGAGACCATCTGTTTTTTAGATACCTTTTTGTTATTTTGTTTATTCCAAGATAGCCCAAAAACCAATGCCTCAGAATATGCACAAATTCCAGAGAATATTAATCGTACAGTCTATGCTGGGCGAGATCCGAATTTAACTCTACTCCAGGGGGATTCAGAAATTCCCTTGCGTGAATGGGGGAAATCTCTTCTTGATCAAATACGCCCAGTAGCAGAACTTCTAGATACAGCGAACCAAACTGACCGTTACAGCAAAGCATTTGGTGCCATGAATACCAGGCTAGCTGATGACTCTTCAACACCTGCAGCAACAGTGCTCAGGGAAATGAAATCAAATAACGAAACCTACTACGCTATGGCTATGCGAAAAGCCTGCGAACATAGAGCCTTCTTCCAAGCTAGTCCACCTGACGATGCTGCCATCAAAAATTACCAAACAGTCGCAACCAAATCTCTAAAAGAACAGGCGGCTATTGAGGCTAGTGATACACTCTCTTTTGAGGAGTTCCTCTCCGCTTACTATCAATGATGATATAATTTTGACGTTAAATTTGCCTGTTACCTGGAGTTGCTAGTGCTTTACCCAAACAATAGAATCGTTAGCCTGTCGGTGGCTCTTGGATGCGGTGCCTTGCTCCTTGTTGCCGTTCTCTATTTTCAAGAATACCTTGGGCTTGAGCCTTGCTATCTGTGTATCACTCAGAGGGTATTTGTCGCTATTGTAGGCATTATTTTTCTGTTTGCTGCCATTCATAATCCCAATCCTCGTGGCCAAAAAATCTATGCCGGACTCGGTCTTCTCGGTGCAGTTGGTGGCAGCTATTTTTCTGCAAAGCAGCTTTGGTTACAAAATCTTCCTGAAGATAATATCCCCACATGTGGCCCTCCCGTAGATTATCTGTTTGATGTGTTCCCAGCTTCAGAAGTTATCACTATGTTAATTCGTGGCGATGGTAACTGCGCCAAGGTGCAGTGGGAACTCCTCGGTGTCAGCATGCCTGGTTGGGTATTATTAATGTTTGTCGCAATGGCCGGCGTAGGTATTTTCCAGTTATTACGCAAGGACTAAAGCTAACCCTTGGGTTAGTGATATTGGTTTTCTTCCAATGGTTGGGCCAGGTCATAGTACTTTGGACTAATGTCATTATCCCCGGCCCATTGATGGGTATGCTTTTATTGCTTTTAGTGCTTATCTACCCCAGCGATCTAGTCAGTTTGGTAGAGCCTGTCAGTTCTCGTCTGATTCAAAATCTCTCTCTACTTTTTATACCTGCCTCGGTGGGTGCCTTTTTTCTTGAGCAGGAAATCACTTCCCAGCTACCTTCTCTTCTTGTTATTGTTATTCTCAGCACGCTACTGACAATTCTGTTTATGAGCCTGCTGATCAAGTTGATTAGAAGATCTAGCGATGATTGATATTCTTTTTCAACAATGGGAGCAAATTCAAAATAGCTCTTGGCTGATCATCTTCTCCGTTATCGGTTTTGCTGTAGGTATTTTTATGTACCGCCGCAGTGCCGGCCATGCACTACTCCATCCCCTGTTAATCGGTACACCACTGATTGCTGCCTTTATGTATTGGTTAAAAATCGATTTTGATACTTACTACCAAGCCAACGGAATATTGAATTGGCTGTTGGGTCCCGCCACTGTTGCCTTGGCGGTACCTCTTTCTAAACACTTAAAACCTTTATCTCGTTTACTACCAACAATTATGATCGCAGTAACCTGCGGTGGGCTTTTTGCAGCAATATGCGCAGTGATGCTAGGACTATGGCTAACCCCTGAACCCTTAATAATCTCATCATTAGCAGCCAAGTCTGTAACAACACCTATAGCGATGATTCTTACAGATCAGCTTGGCGGTTTATACACCCTCATCACCGTAATCGTTTTGTTCACGGGTATCGTAGGCATCGTTGTGGCCCAGCGTATTTTTGATATAACAAAGCTTCAGGATGAGCGCTGGCAAGGCTTAATTTTAGGCGTTACCTCTCATGCAATTGGAACAGTTAAAGCATTTGAGAAAAGCCCTCGATGTGGCGCTTTTTCAACTCTTGGTATGGGCCTAAATGGAATATGGACTTCTTTCTTCCTGATTCCGTTAATGCATGTTTTTGTTTTGTGAAGGATTATCCTTTGGGATAAAAAGATGTACACTCTTATCATCATGACAACCAAAGGCAACTAAGACAAAATTATGGATAATGAAACATTACAAGGACACTGGAATAGTGTGAGCGAGATAATAGAGCGGTGGATTGAAGAGCGCCGTGAATTGTTAGTGAAGTACTGTGAGCTAACCGAAGTAACAGACTTTTCAGACCCCGAAAACAACTATGACGCTGAACTTCAACAGTTTTGCGAAATAATGGTCGATTACGTTTCAGTTGGCCATTTTGAAGTCTTTGAGCAGATTACAAAGGAAGCTGAGATTTTTGGTAATGACCAAGGTCTTGATAAGAGTCCCGAGCTTATAGACAAAATCCAGACAACCACCGAACTCATTCTCGACTTTAATGACAAATACATAACTGCTAAGGACTTGGATGCTCTGATCATCGACCTTGCTGCTCTTGGAGAAACCTTTGTCCAGCGTTTTGCTGATGAAGATGTGCTTATTGATTTGCTTCACAGCACAAACGTTTCAAAATTAATCGGTGAAGCAGAGCCTAACTCTATGTAAATTAAACTCCTTATTTAAATACAAAAAAGCCCCGCATAGCGGGGCTTTTTACATTTTTAATTATATTTTAAAGCTATTCACTACCAACATTTGCCTGTAAAAGTTCCACTTCAAATATTAATGTTGCATTAGGACCAATCGGCCCTGTTCCGCCAGGTCCGTATGCCAAGCCTGCTGGTATGTATAGTTCCCATTTGGCCCCTTCAGACATTAGTTGCAATGCCTCAGTCCAACCTGCTATTACTTGAGTCACGCCAAATTGGGCGGGAACCCCTCTCTTAACAGAGCTATCAAACTCAGTACCATCTAATAAACGGCCTGCGTAATGTACCTCCACGGTACTATCAACAGAGGGTTTCGGACCCGTTCCAGGAGTGAGGACTTTGTACTGCAATCCACTTTCAGTAGTAATGACACCCTCTTTTACGCTGTTTGCAGCTAAAAATTCTGCGCCCTCTGTGGCATTGCCATCTGACTGGGCAGACATCATTTCCTGTTGAGCTAACTGCATGGCCTCCTCTCTAACTTTCATATCTGCCTCAAATTGCTGAATTGTCATGGCAATTTGCTCTTCATTTAAACGTGGCTGCTCACCAGCTAAAGCGGTGTTCAAACCACTTTGGAAAGCCGCAGTATCAAATTCAATATCCATACTCTTTATGTTATTGCCATTATCTAAACCCAAGAGATAGCTTATTTTCTGAGCTTGAGTTGTTAAAGCTGCTTCATCTGCAGTAGCGGTAACAGTCTCATCATTTGTTGCCTGAGGAGCATCACATGCTGATAAGAGTAGCAATGCCGTAAGCGGTAGAATTTTTACTAGGTTCATTGTTTTTCCTTTATTAGTTTTTATCTTTCGATAGGTAATATTTTAATTTAGATTATTTCTAAAATAGTATCAACTGGACTTTCTAAAGAGCAAATCCCAGACTCCATGTCCGAGGCGTTGACCGCGCTTTTCAAATTTCGTTAAGGGCCTATATTCAGGTCTTTCCGAATACGCCCCATCTCCTGCACAGTTTTCAAAACCCTCGGCCTCACTGAGGGTTTCTAGCATTTGTTCAGCGTAATGCTGCCAATCTGTCGCCATGTGCAATATGCCATCTGTACGCAACTTTTGACGAACTTTCTGAACAAAATCACTCTGTACGATACGCCTCTTGTTATGTTTCTTTTTGTGCCAAGGGTCAGGAAAATATAACTGTAGTCTATCAATACTCTGCTCAGTGAAACATTCATCCAGAACATCATTGGCATCCGCCAAATATATTCTTAAATTAGACAGCTCCTGTAAACGGGCGTTGTTCATGATGGTACCTACGCCTGGAGGATGTACTTCAATACCAATAAAATCTGTTTCCGGTTCAGCAACTGCCATCTCTACCAACGAATCACCCATACCAAATCCAATTTCAAGCACTTTTGGACCAGAGCGACCAAAGACTGCATCTGTATCAATAACACCATTAGCCAATTTCAAACCATAAGTCGGCCAACTAACCTCATATGCTTTGCGTTGAGCTTCCGTCATACGTCCGGCTCTAACGACGTAACTACGAATAGATTTTTTTCTATACTCTGGCCGAATATCCATCTACTAGTTACGCCTCACTGATAATAGAAGTAGCACCCATCCTAAAATCAAAGCGGCCCCACCAATAGGGGTTATCACCCCCAAGCTGGGGATATCAAAAAGAACCAATAGATAAAGCGATCCCGAAAACAACAGCACGCCTGCGGCGAAACTGATCGCTACCCAATGAATAGTTCGCAGCTTAACAAGATGATCTGGCAAACAAATTATCCCCAATAATGCCAGAGTGTGTAAGAACTGGTAGCGCACCGCTGTACTAAAGGTATCCAGATAAGATGCAGATAATCGATCTTCAAGCCCATGGGCGCCAAAAGCCCCAAACATGACCGAGAGAGCGCCACTTATAGCAATGAGTCTTAACCAGAGTGTTTTATTCATAGCAATAAAAAAGCCGCACATTATTAAGCGCGGCTTGTCATAGTGGTTTATTAAGTTAGGCTTCCATTAATAGACGAACTTTCTTCATGGCATTCTTTTCAAGCTGGCGGATACGCTCAGCTGAAACACCATATTCATCAGCTAACTGATGCAAGGTCGCTTTTTTGTCATCCAACCAACGGCGTTGAAGGATAGACTGGCTACGATCATCAAGACTGTTCACTGCCTCTGCGAGACGGGAATTATTATCATCTTCAAAATCATCGTTTTCGATGAGCTCTGCCGGATCCGCACCCTTAGATTCGAGGTACAGTGATGGTGAATAGGCAACGCTGTCTTCGTCGTCATCCGCGGGAGCATCAAACGTCGCATCCCTAGATGTCAGACGCATCTCCATTTCCATGACGTCTTTAACTTCTACGCCTAAATCTTCAGCAACAGCCTTAGCTTCATCCGCTGAAAGCCATTGCAGTTCTTTTTTGGCACTTCTTAAGTTAAAGAATAATTTGCGCTGTGACTTGGTCGTAGCAATTTTAACAATACGCCAATTACGCAGAATGAATTCGTGAATTTCAGCTTTGATCCAATGCACCGCAAAAGAAACTACCCGCACTCCTTTTTCAGGATTAAATCGTCGTACGGCCTTCATCAGGCCAACATTACCCTCTTGAATAAGATCAGCCAGAGGTAACCCATAGCCATTGTATGAACGAGCAATATGTACAACAAATCGCAAATGCGACATAACCAATTTTCGTGCAGCGTCCAAGTCGTCTTCGTAGTACAAAGCTTCGCCTAAAGATTTTTCCTCATCCAGAGATAATATAGGCACAGTCGCCGTCCCTTGAATGTAGGCATTCAAGTTCGCGCCGGGGGTCATCCATTCCATTGTTTGAAGTGCTTTGTTCATGACTTCCTCTTAAAGTCGCTGGTCGATTATAATAACATTAATTGTTTAGTGGTTCAAAACCTTAAAAAGTTCATTAAAAGGTAGGCAGAATACGGGTTGAGGGCTTATTTGGCTCAAATTTACCTTATTTTGGCTCAATTTCTCGTAAATGTTGCATAACTGCCACCCAGGCTCCCATTACGCCGATCAAAGCGCCAATCATCCATAAAGTCAGAATACCAGAGAATCCAGGGCCTACAAGATGAAACTGACTTTGATATAGGTCGGCTAGCGCATTTACAGATCGCCCTAGCCAAACAACACATGTAACTAGCATTAAAGATGCCATCATTGCACCTAACAGACCCAGTAAAAGCCCAGTGTATAAAAAAGGTCGACGGACATAGGCATCTGTCCCTCCGACAAGCTTAACTACAATTATTTCGTCTCTGCGGCTTTGAATGGCCAGTCGAATAGTGTTGCCAATCACTAACAAAACACCGACGCCTAGAGCGATTCCGATAGCCAACACTAGCTTTTGACTAATTTCCGTAATAGTCAGTAGGCGCTGCATCCACAGCATGTCAATCTGAACTTCGTCAACAGCGTTTAATTCAGCAATGGCTGTAACCAAGTCTTGAGTAAGGGTGATATCAGTGGTGTTTATTGACTTAGGTTGAACCAGAAAAACTGCTGGGAGCGGATTCTTATCCAAATATTGCAATGCCGAACCAAACCCGGAGGATGCTTTAAATTCTTCAAGCGCCTGCTCTTTGGAAATATAAGTCACCGAGGCGACACGTGCTAACTTTTCAATGTCATCGCCAAGTTGATCAATCGCCGATCTCGTTGCGGTTTTTTCAACAAATACTGTCATTTGCTGTGATGACTCAATGCCAGAGCCTAACTGTTGGACATTATGCAAGACTAAGAACATGGCTGAGGGCAATGCCAAAGCGATAGCAATTACAACGACGGTTAAGAGTGTTTGAATAGGCTCACCGAAAATTTTCGCAAGGGTGGTTCGCAAGGTACTGCTGTGATGAGCCCTATAACTTCTCCAACGATCAGAGAGTCTGACTTTCTGGTCTCTAGCGCCTCGCGATGGAGCTTCTCTATTTGCTTTATTACTCCCCGCCATGTGACACCCCGTTATCCGCCATTATGCCGTCTTCGAGGTACATGATTCTGTGGTCAAGGCGATTTATCAGGTTAATATCGTGGGTAGCAATCAACACCGTAACGCCGACGCTTTGGAAGCGACGAAAAAGAGACATAATCTCAGCGGACAATTTTGGATCTAGGTTTCCTGTGGGCTCATCTGCTAAAAGAATTTTAGGTTTATGCACCACTGCCCGCGCAATGCCAACTCTTTGTTGCTCACCACCAGATAGTGTCAAGGGGTTGTTCGCCTCTTTATCCAATAACCCAACACCATCGAGAGCTGCACGCACTCTGCGACCAGTTTCTGATAAGGGATAACCCAAAATCTGTAAGGGCAAGGCAACATTATCAAATACTGTGCGATCAGAAAGCAGTTGATGGTTTTGAAAAACTACGCCAATTTGGCGTCGATATGATGGAATGGATGATCTTGACAACCGATTTAGATTTTTCCCGTTTATCAATAATGTCCCTGAAGAAGGTCGCTCCATGAGCATGAGCAATTTAAGTAGCGTGCTCTTACCAGCCCCAGATGGCCCAGTTAGGAAAGCCATCTCTCCAGCCTCAAGCTCGAAGTTAACTCGTTTCAGAGCGTCTAACCCAGATTCATAGCGCTTGCTTACATTGTCAAAACGGATCATGGAAATAAGTCTTATCCCTCTACATTTAGCAGTGCTTGAACAAATTCACTGGCATTAAAAGGCTGCAAGTCATCCAACCCTTCTCCTACACCGATATAGCGAATTGGTACAGAAAACTTATCAGCCAAGGCAAATATAATACCCCCCTTGGCTGTTCCATCAAGCTTAGTGAGTGCAATACCAGTGACGCCCACCACCTGATTAAACTCGGACATCTGAGCCACCGCATTCTGTCCGGTGCCCGCATCAAGTACCAATAGAATTTCGTGGGGAGCATGCTCATCAATCTTACTGGCAACACGCTTAACCTTTTTTAACTCTTCCATTAAATTACTTTTGTTATGCAAACGACCCGCCGTGTCGGCAATAATGACATCAGCGCCACGAGACTTAGCAGCCTGGATACCGTCAAACACTACTGATGCGCTATCTGCCCCTGTATGCTGTGCAATCACAGGTACGGCGTTGCGCTCACCCCACACTTGCAGCTGCTCAACAGCCGCAGCTCGAAACGTATCACCGGCAGCCAACATGACCGATTTTCCCTGACTTTTTAGTCGACTTGCCAACTTGCCAATAGTGGTCGTCTTGCCCACCCCATTGACCCCCACAACAAACATCACGAAGGGTTTCTCACACCCATCAAAATTAATCTCGCCTTCACTGGCAGCAAGCTTGTTTAATAATATTTCGTACAGCGCATCTTTGAGTGCCGCTCCGTCTTTTAAGGACTTTCGGTCTAGTTGCTTGGTTAACTCCGCAATAATTTTTGTGGTGGTCTCAATACCGACATCCGCCATTATCAAAGACGTTTCTAGCTCCTCAAGTAAAGCCTCGTCGATAACTTTGGTCCCAAGAAATAGACTTCCTATCCCTTCGCCTGTTCGAGAAAGTGCCGAACGCATTCGTTGGCCAAAAGATATCTTTGATTGAGGCTCGGGTAACTCTTCAGACTCGGCCCTAGATTCATCAGCAGTCTCGGTATTTCGCTTAAAGCGATCGAGAAAAGAACGTTTAGCCGGTTTAGGGTTGTTACCATTGGTTGACTTTGATTCCATTTAAATCCAGTCGCTACAGTTAGTGAGATTTGGTGTATCCTAACATTTACATCGAAAAAAGTGGTTAAAAGAAGCTACATCAGGGAGTCAATTTGTCGAATAAGAAAAACCAACCTAAAGAAAAGGGTGGTGGCCGCATTAGGATTATTGGCGGTCAATGGCGTTCTCGTAAAATTTCTTTTCTTGAAGCTCCCGGTTTGCGGCCTACCGGCGATAGAATCCGTGAAACATTGTTCAATTGGCTCGGAATTAATATCGATGGCGCTGATTGTCTTGACCTTTACGCTGGGACAGGAATCTTAGGCTTGGAGGCCTTATCTCGAGGGGCCTCTACGTGCACGGCATTGGAAAATAACCCAACAGTTAGCAGACAGCTGCATGCTAACTGTGATGCATTGGGGGCAGACCTGTCTATTATTAATGCCGATAGCATTAAATTTCTACAACACAAAAATTCTGGGCGCGTGTTTGATGTAGTGTTTGTCGATCCTCCTTTTTCAAAGACTCTACATACTAAAAGTTGCGCCTTACTTGAAAGTAATGGCTGGTTGGCCCCTGACGCACTTATCTACTGTGAATTACCAGCCACAGAAAACTTATTTGCCACGCCACCAAGTTGGCGGATAGAAAAGGATAAAATCGCCAGCGGGGTACGCTACATGCTATATTCACGGATTGAGTCAGGCGCGTAATTTAAGTAATATGCGCCCCAAGACAGCGCGCAATAGTGGAGTTTATTAATGAAGACTATCGTTTACCCAGGTACCTTTGACCCGATAACCAACGGGCACATTGATCTTATTGAGCGAGCATCTAAGTTATTTGACAAGATTATTGTCGCAATCGCCAGTAATCAGAAAAAAAGCCCTCTCTTCGATATCGATGAGCGAATCTCTCTTGCTGGCGAGTGTTTACAACATTTGCCAAACGTAGAAATTAAAGGCTTTGATTATCTTTTGGTCAATTTTGTCAACGACTGCGAAGCCGATGCTGTGATGAGGGGTCTGAGGGCAGTGTCAGATTTTGAATATGAATTTCAATTAGCTAATATGAACCGTGCGCTGAGCCCAGACATCGAAAGTATCTTTCTAACTCCTGCCGAGAAGTTTTCGTATATCTCTTCATCTTTAGTTCGAGAAATCTCGTCCTTAAAAGGCGATGTGAGTAAGTTTGTCCCGGCTAATGTTGGCGATGCCCTGATCAAGAAGTTTGCCTAATTTTAGCGCTTTAATCACGACCTAACGCTGACAATTTGGGCAAAATACAGAACTGCGTTGACCTAGGCGTATGTCTTTTAACACACCTCCGCAGTCAACGCATTCTTTGCCACCTCGTCCATAGACAGCGAGTGTTTGCTGAAAATAACCGGGCTCCCCACTACTATTAACAAAATCTCTTAGGGTGGTTCCCCCTTGCTCAATCGCAGCTGCAAGCACGTCTTTAATATGCGCACCTAGCACTAAGTATCGCTTTCTAGAAATGCGCCCAGCAGCTCTATTAGGTCTAATACCACTGCGAAATAGGGCTTCCGATGCATAGATATTACCAACGCCAACAACAATCTTGTTGTCCATGATAAAAGGTTTAACCGCCATTTTTCGTCCTTTCCCCATCTGCCATAATCTCTCTCCATCAAAGTCACTAGACAGTGGTTCTGGGCCAAGGTGCGCAAGTTGATCATGCTCGCCTGAGCTCCATAACCAGGCGCCAAACCGACGAGGGTCGTGATAACGCAAGGTGGCGCCATTGCCTAATTGCAATTCAATATGGTCATGTTTACGCCACGGAGTATCTGGCTTCGCTACACGCAGGCTGCCACTCATTCCAAGATGCACTAGAATTGATCCCTGTTCTAATTTCAATATCAGATACTTAGCTCTTCTAAAAACTCCTACCACTAATTGGCCTTCTACCAATTTCGGCATCTCAGCTGGTACCGGCCAGCGGAGTGATCCTTGGCGTATTATTAGACGTACAATTTTTTGCTGATAGACCCATGGTTTTATCCCTCTGCGGGTTGTTTCTACTTCGGGTAGTTCTGGCATTTAGGGTCTCAAATTTGGGTTAGATAGTCAGTTGTGACTATTAGTTCGCACTAATTAGTTTCCAAAAGGTCATAATAGTATATATTGTGTAAAACCCTGTCGCGATCGGCGCTAGTATTTTCTCAGAAAATCAGTAAAATGCCGACTCTTGATTGTAACTAGCTACGCAAAGGTAAGAGCAAAGATGGCGCTTGGAAAAAGACGTAGGGAAGAAGACGAAAACGAAATTGATATGACGCCAATGCTTGACGTTGTTTTTATCATGTTGATTTTCTTTATTGTAACAGCCTCATTTGTTAACGAATCTGGACTTGGTGTAAGCCGTCCACCGACCTCGGATCAGCCTCCGCCTGATTCACTGAATACTAATATTGTGTTTAGAGTATCTGAAAGTAATGAAATTACTTTGGATCGCCGTCGAATTGATATCCGTTCTGTCAGAGCAAACGTTGAACGGTTGCATGCGGAAAAACCAGAGGCGAAAGTTGTTATTAGCTCACACCCCAAGGCGAAGACCGAAATTTTTGTTAAGATTTCTGACCAAGCACGTGAAGCAGGCGTGTATGACATTTCGTTGTCTACTGACGAATAACCTTGATCTTAATTAGTCAAACCACAGAAACCCTAGGTATTGCCCTGGGGTTTTTCACTTTCTAAATCAACAAATTTATTAATCTGTTACATAAAACCCTGTGACAACATAATACTTTTAACTTAACCTCTTAGAGATAACTGGGAGGACAAAAATGGATACCGTACGCGGCAATTTTGATCTAACAGCCATTACTGCTCTACGTGATGGCTTACCTCTATTTAACAAAACCACCAATGCTCAAAGCAGTTCAGGCGAAAATTTTTGTCAGTATCTGAATTTTTATCAGTTACCTTTGCCATCAGATAGCCTCACCTTGCATACAGGCACAACTGAAGATCGCCAGATTACTTTAATGTCTTGGGAGCCCGCCACCAGTGTGGGTACAGTTTTAATTGTTCACGGTTATATGGACCACATAGGTCTTTATGGGCATCTCATCCGGGATCTTCTTAGTCGCCAACTTACAGTTTTCTGTTTTGATGCAAAGGGGCACGGATTGTCCGCAGGAAAACCTTGCTCAATCAGTCATTTCTCTGAATATGTTGATCGGCTAACTGAGATCGTCGGCATAGCCCAAGAGCACTTTACAGGGCCTCTTCATGGTATTGGCCAAAGCATGGGCGGTGCTGTGCTTATCAAACATTTAATCAACCATAGCCCCACAACACCCTATCCATTTGCTACGCTTAATTTATTTGCTCCTCTATTACAACCTTGGGGCTGGAAACAGAGTCGACGGCTGTACCATTTAACACGTTGGTTCCTAAAATCAATCAAGCGTGTTTTTCGCGCCAGCTCTTGGGACCAAGACTTTTTAGATTTCCTGCGTACCCAGGATCCTCTGCAACCAAGAAAGGTACCGACCGACTGGGTCGGAGCAATGGATCAATGGATCTCGGAATTCCACCATAGCCCTAAGAATGATTATCCTGTTCATATCATTCAAGGTAATCATGACAAAACCCTAGATTGGGAATACAACTTAGCTCGCTTCAAAGACAAACTACCCTCAGCATCAATGACCATGATTGAACAAGCGAATCATCACTTGGTTAATGAAAGTGAGCCCTTACGAAAAAAGATATTTTCAGCTTTAAAGCTATAGCTAGCTGTACATTAGTGCAGGTAACCAAGTCGCCAGTTGTGGCCAAATTGACAGCATTAACATAAGCACGAGTTGCAGAAAAATAAATGGGACAACGCCACGATACATGTCCGACGTCTCTACCGATGCTGGTGCTACACCACGCAAATAAAACAATGCAAAGCCAAATGGCGGCGTTAGAAATGAAGTCTGCAAATTAATGGCAATCATTACTCCTAGCCATACTGGGTCGAGCCCCATCGCCAGTAATACCGGCGCAACGATTGGGACCACCACAAAAGTGATTTCAATAAAATCAAGAATAAAGCCCAGCAAAAAGATAACAATCATTACCAACAGTGTTGCACCGATAATGCCACCGGGGAGATTAGTGAAAAACTGCTCTACTATTTCTTCTCCACCAAAACCGCGGAATACTAAAGAAAATACCGCCGCCCCAATCAATATTAAAAATACCATTGAGGTTACCTGAGTTGTGGTCTGTGCAACCTCTCGCAATTTTTGTATGTTGAGCTGACCTTTCGCCAAAGCTAAGGCAGTAGCACCAAACGCACCCACACCAGCAGCCTCAGTCGGCGTGGCCAACCCCGCGAGAATAGAGCCAAGCACAGTCACTATGAGAAAAATGGGTGGCAGCAAATTTTTCATCGCCCGAGATAAGCTTCTTTCGCCTACTTTGTATTCACCGTTAACAATGGTGGCTGGCCGTGAAAAGGTCACCAAATAAAGGCAATAAAAAACCACCAGTATCAATCCGGGCACAATAGCACCCACAAATAGATCACCGATAGAGATGGTCTTAGGCGTAAAGATACCCATATTTAATTGCGCTTGTTGATAGGCGCTAGACAGGGTATCCCCCAGCAGCACCAAAGCAATAGATGGAGGAATAATCTGGCCCAAAGTACCCGTTGCAGCGATCAAGCCAGTAGACTGAGCCGGCGAGTAACCTCGCTTTAACATTGTAGGGAGCGACATTAGCCCCATAGTGACAACGGTTGCCCCAACAATACCCGTACTGGCAGCTAATAAAGCACCTACAAAGACAACCGAAATACCCAGCCCACTGCGAAAACCGCCAAACAGGTCCGCCATACTTTCCAGCAAATCCTCAGACAACCGAGATTTTTCCAGCATCACCCCCATTAAAATAAATAATGGAACGGCTATTAAGGTAGTATTTTCCATGGTGCCAAATAAACGATTAGGCAATGCTTGTAAAAATGCCATATCAAAATGGCCGGTGACTGTGCCCACCAGCGCAAATAATAAAGCTGTTCCTGCCAAGGAAAAGGCCACCGGATAGCCCGCCATAAGCACTAAGCAGGCAACCAAAAACATGACAAAAGGGATTAAGTCCGCCATCAAATAGTCGACTCAGTTGAATCGGTCATAGCATTCACTGACACATCGGCTCCACTAAGTACCAAACCACTACGTATAATTTCTGCTATCCCTTGCAGTACCAGAGTCGCCGGCATCAGCAACATCAGTGTTTTTAATAAATAGATAAATGGGAGTCCGTTGTTTTCTGCAGACGTCTCTCTAATAACCCAACTCGCAAGAACATAATCCCAGCTGGTGAAAAAGATCAACAAGCAAAAGGGTATCAGGAATATAAGACCACCAATCAAATTAACGATCGCTTTAAACCTTGGTGAGAATCCCCGATAAAAAATGTCTACCCTCACGTGCCCATCATGCTGGAGCGTATAACCTAACCCAAGCATAAAAATCATACAGTGCAGGTAAGTAACTGACTCTTGTAACGCAATGGACCCAACCGTTAAAAAGTAGCGAGTGATGACAACAGTCACAACCAAAGCAACCATGATCACTGTCAACCAAGCGATTGTGCGGCCAGTAAAATCCGTAAATGCATCTATAGCTTGCACTGCTGAATGAGCGAATCTCACAATCTGCTTAACCATTTCAGAAAAATTGGTTGGTAGTATAACCACCTCAATGCCTGACTGATAGGCACAAAACAATGATCAACTGTTAGTTGTATTAAAGTATTAGGTACTACTGACGATAACTCTAAGACAAGTAACTACCGGCCAAAGATTTGGTCATAGACCAGTGGCAAAAAAAGTAGGTTAACAAGATTTACAAAAAGCATCGGCACATTAGCCGCGCTTAAGGCAAATGGTAACTATTATGTCAGCATTAGAAATCAGCGCACCAGTCCAGGCCCCAGCGCCAAATACAGTCAAGGCACAAACCATTAAAGATGCAGTCATGCCGAGCATCCGCGAGGCTGCAGAAAATGCCTCTGCATCACAGAGCGCGGCGGTGGATCAAATGGTTATTTCTGCCGCGCAAATAAAAGATGCACTTGAAACGATCAACCAAAGCATGCGGCAGATCCCCACTAGTTTGGCCTTTACTATTGATAGTGCGTCAAAACGAGTGGTTGTTCAGGTCACTGATCAAGACTCGGGCGAAGTGTTACTTACATTTCCAGGCGAAGCCACACTGAGGGTCGCGGCTCACATCAATAAGCACCTTGACTCTTTGAAGGGCGTATTGTTCGACGACAAGTCCTAAGTTACCTGCCCGCTGAATAGGCGGCCTCTTTCAATACCGGCTGCCAAGCAATACAAAGTCTGCATCAGCCATCTATCAAGACCGTCTCTGTTCAGCCCATCAGCAATTTATTCTCCTCTACTAATTATTATGTAAGGACTCTAAATCAACTCATTGAGTTAACTCACCTCTATGGCCGCGCTCCACACACCCAACCCTAGTCATTTTTTAAAATAGCGTTACAGACTGCTAATAATAATTTTAAAGGCCAGCGTTGATCTCCCTACCCTTTTTACCACAGCTTATGCCTTTTCCTCAGCCTATGGCTTTATCTATGAGTGCGTCTTCATGTCTCAACAGCTGTTTTTGACAATGGGGCTCACCGGGTATTTAAGTTTTTATAGCTAGTGCCGATCCTTAATCTTGCAACACAAGAGTGAGCCCGGTGTTATCGGGTAAAGCTCATATTTACTCGACAACACTTTTGAATATTTTAGAGGACAACACAATGACTACTATTAATACCAATATCGCAGCAATGACTGCTGCTAACAGCATCAAAACCAATGACCGTAGCATGTCAGTGGCTATGGAGCGTCTATCCACGGGACTGCGTATCAATTCTGCATCTGATGATGCAGCTGGCTTAGCCATTGCTACAAAAATGACATCACAAATTCGTGGATTAGACGCCGCGGCGCGTAACGCCAACGATGCTATCTCCATGATTCAGGTTGCTGATGGCGCCGCCTCAGAAATTACGGATATGCTCCAGCGTATGCGAGAGCTAACTGTTCAATCTAGCAATGGCGTTAACAGTACTGCAGATAAAGCTAATTTGGATCAAGAATTTGTGCAGTTGGCCCAAGCCATTGACAAAATTGCTGAGACCACAGAGTTCAACGGCCGAAAAATTCTTAACGGCGATGCTGACGGTTCCAGTGACAGCACGGTGACCTTCCAAGTTGGAGCCAACTCTGGTGCCAATGAGCAACTTGACGTGAATTTTTCTGACTTTAATTTAGCAGCTGGTTCCGCAGCTGTAGCGCAAGCTTATAGTTACGACGCAACCGACGCTCAGGTTGCCGCTTTAACATCGTTCAGTTTGACAGACCAAGATGGTACGGTAGTCAGCTTCGATCCTTCAACTTTTACCACCACAGAAAATTTGTCTAGTGCTATAAGTACCGCTCTTGGAGCTGCGTATACCACTTCAGTCGCTGGTGACACTATTACTATTACGGCGTCTGATGCTAAAGCTCAAACTCTTTCTGTGGCAGCGGTTGGTGGCACTCCCACAGCAGCACTTACATCAACGGCGACAGGCGTTGACGCCACTCCAATGGCTGCAGACCTAAGCGCGTTTTCGTCTACTGGTATTGATGAATCCAACTATGCTGATACGCTTGATAAACTCGACGCGGCTTTAGTTGGCGTGGCTTCTCAGCGCGCTACCTTTGGTGCTGCGATTAACACGCTTGAGCACACGGTTGATAACCTAGTCACAACCTCTGCAAACCAGTCGGCTGCTCGTAGCCAGATTCAAGATGCTGACTATGCGGCAGAGACTACAGCATTAGCACGTACTCAAATCATTAGTCAGGCAAGTACTGCAATGTTGTCGCAAGCTAACCAAGCGGCACAGGGTGTACTAGCACTGCTTAGATAACTTAATGATTTTCCCCTGAGCTAGGGATAGCTCACCCTAACCCGGTACTGAAGTTCAGTGCTGGGTTTTTTTATAATCAATTGTGTAACCCTGTTTATCTGCAGCTACTTGTTTCATCAAAAGTTCAAGTATTTTGGATGCGAACTAACCTATCTATGGGCGATCTTTATTTTTGGCGGCTCTGTATACTACCCTGCCTAAACTCTAAGTAGAAAGTTGCATATTTTATGAAAAACCCCCTTCTCTTATTATTGAGAGAACATGTCGTAATAGTTATTGCCTTTCTGTTTGTTGTATATCTGCAAGACCAGTTCGACCTACACCCTATTGCGACGCAATTAATGGCGGTAGTAGTTGGCATAAAAGTGGGTATCAGCATTTGGCGCATATTAGGTAGAGACTAACTTCGTTGTATACCTTTTAGATTGCACCTAAGAGCGTGATTCATTGCGGCAAAATACCATTGAATATGTCTGATCAAGCCTCAGATTTTAGTTTTTCCAATAGGTGTCAGCCATATTTTCAAGCTGTGTGGTGAGATAGCTTTTAGTGTTGTTGATACTTGCTATGAGCGACTCCATCGCTGCGAACTGGGTAATGTAGCGAGTGTAAATTGCGTCCATGCGCACTTCAAGATCCGCTAGGTCTTGCTCATAATCTGCCAGAGCAGTGTTGGCTGACGAAGAGTGGTTAATAACGACACCATCACTGTCGGTAAACCCTTCAATTAATGTCGCTAAGTCTTGAGACAGCCCTTTATTAGTATTAGTGGCGAGGCTCTCATCAGAGGTATTAGCAGTCAACATAGTAACGACATCGTCATAGCTGTTAGCCACTGCATTATCAAATATTTTCTCATCAAAGGTTAATTGGCCGTAACGATCGATACTGACACCAATATCACGCATTGCCCTAATTGACCCACTGCTGGTAGAGGAATCAGTCAAAATTGCTGTACGAAGCTGATCTGATAAATAGCGCGCCAATGTTTTATCTTCCGCCAATGCTCCAGAGAGCTCAACATCTTCTGAGGGCGCTTCAGTAAGCGAGTCAAGCATGTTATTGAAGGCATTAAAATTGTCAACTAGACCAATAATACTGTCTTTTAAACGGGCTGTATCGCGACTAAATGTTAGGCTAACTGCACTATTATTTACTAAATTAAGTGACAAAACAGCCCCGTTAATCACATCAGAAATTTGGTTGCTACCGCGGGTTATCGAGACACCATTCAAAGCCAGTTCGGCGTTTTGGGCACTTTGTAAGACATTAGCAGTATCCCCAAAGCCGAGATCTGGAATAGAGGTCACACTGAAGCTGTTGTCAGCACCCTCAGCGCCAGAAAGCACAATCCGGTAATTACTTCCACTTGTGCCGGTATCTACCAGACTAGCCGTTATGCCACCAATATTAGCATCGTTAATTGCCGCTGCTATCGCTGCTGGCGTGTCTGCACCTGGCGTTATTTGAAGCGTACTCGTGACAGGCGCGTTGACCGGGGAAACACCAACAATATCATTGGTCAACGTTTGACTACCCGCTGTGGTAGTTAGAGTAGGAGCAATAACCACAGCACTGGTTGTCTTGTACGTAAACTCAATGCCGCCCGCATTTTCACTCACCGTAAAGAGCAACTCACTATACCCTGCAGATGACTGAATAGCCGTCACCTGTTCTGCAACACTGCTATAAGAGGCACTGTCCACAGACACTGTAGTAAGGCCATCACTTACGGTTAAAGTCGTTGTTTGACTGGCTGTAAGACTACTAGAATAGACAGCAGCAACGCCTGTCACTGGAGTAATAGAAGGTATTCCAGAAGTAATAGAGCCTGAGGCACTTACAATAGAGCCTGTACCAGGCGCTGTTTGGGTGAAGCTAACCCCTGTGCCAGACTCATGTTGCGCGTTAAATCCCAATGTACCAGCAATATCTGCTGCCTCTAACGCGGCGACATAGCCGGATAATAACTCAGAGCCTGGGGTAGTCCCTCCTGCCGCATTAATATCAGCTTGTGTAACTGTAATAGAAGCGCCATCGCCGTTAGTGACGGTAATACTGCCTCCGCTAGCCGCTGCTGCTCGCAGTTGATCCTTAGTCAGGTGTTCTTCAAACGTTCCTGCTTTAGTCGCTCCAAGAGAAAATGTAAGATCAAACCCATTGCCACTGTTAATTGATGTATCGGCACCAGCATATTGATGGGACATAACACGCTGATTTTGTGCTAGCTGATTGACTAGTAAGTCATAGGTACCCTCTGGGGTGTCACCAGAAACAGACAGAATACTAACCTTGCTGCTGTCCGCGCTGGATCCACTGCCTGATGCTAACTCGTTAGCATCATTAATTCCCTCAAAGCCAGTTTGCAATACACTTAATTGATAAGAAATTAAGGCGTACCCAGAAATGGCTGCTTCAGTTTGATCTATATTGCGCTGGATCAAATTTTGCTGAGGAAGTCGTTGCGCATTGGTCAACTCTTCCGCTAAGGCTGCGGCATTAATCCCTGATCCGGCATTTAGGGTATTTAAAATGGATGACCCGATGCTGGTGTTCGATGAAGTGGAGGAGCTATCCATTAGGGTTTCCTATTAAAACTAACTAATATAATTAAAGAGACTCAGCTGAGAAATTTGAGCAAAACTGGCCTGCGCTGCCTCTAGCTGCATCATCTCTGCCGACAGCTCTGTCACTGCAGTAGCATAGTCTAAGTCTTGCTCATTAGAGAGCAACACTTCATATCTCATTTTGGTATCTGCCAGAGTATCCCTTTGTCGGTCGACTAACGTTTGACGAGATCCCACATCTGCTTGAGCGTTAATGCCAGCATCAACAAGGGCGTTAACATCAGAGAGCCCTTGGGCGATAGCACTACTATTGTCGTTACCAAGAGCGACTATAAAATCGTCAATAGCCTCGAAAAAACCAACTTCTTCAACTGGGGCGCCTTGTCGTGATACGTTGGCGAACACCTCATCTCCAGGGCGGTTTAGTAATAATTGTCTATGGTCGGAAATGTCGATCAGCATGCGTGAGCTGTCCCCTGCGTAACTAACTCCGCTAGCGGTTTCAATAAACGCCGCGGAGCCGCTGGATGATCCTGCAAAAATATAGTTATCATTAGCATCTTGTGTATTCGCTAAGCTCAACAGTGAATCTCGCAGGCTAGTTACTTCAGAAACCAAAATACCGCGGTCATCCGCAGACAAGGTGCCATTGCTACTCTGCACCGCGATTTCTTTAAGACGCAGCAAAATGTCGTTGGCTGTGCTAATGCTTGACTCTTCTAGATCAAGCCGAATTGCAACTGCGTTTAAACTAGACTCGTAGACCGCTTGTTTTTCCACCGCACTATTAAGGCGCTGAATAACCATTGCCTTATCTGGATTATCACTTGGTTTAACCAGCTGTTTACCTTCAGCTATTTTCGACTGTAATTCAGCAACGCTGGTCTGTTGACGGACCATTTGCTCAACACCCTGATCGAAAATTTGTTGGTTGGAGATTCTCATATTTTTGATCCTTTTTGGTACTCTCCCTTTATTAAAATCGACAAAATTTATCGACGCTTGAATCGGAGCCTATATTAATTTTTCATTAAAGTGATTAACCGCCAGTGTTTCAACGAACTGCCAAAATTGAATCAAATAACTTTGAAGCTGTTTGGATGATTTGCGCTGACGCTTGGAATGCTTGTTGGAATCTAATCAGGTCTGCGGCTTCTTCATCTAGGTTAACTCCGGAAACTTCGTCTCGTGTTTGCACTGCTTGGTCGTAGATCACTTGCATAGCCTCTTGCGAGATGATGGCGAGACTGATTCGGCTACCTGCCCGGCTAACGATAGCGGCATAACCTTCACTTATTGAGTTCCCATCGCTTAAAACACTTTTATTCTGTAGTTGTGCTACCAAAGCTATATTTCGGTTATCACCGTCGCTATTAGTATTGAGTCCAATGTCAAAACTATCTCCATCAGCTGGTATTCCTTTAACAGTGAAGGTTATTCCTGCATAAACGAACTGACCGTTAGCATCCGGGTTATAATTAGTAGCGCCATCTGAATAACCGATGCCAGCGGTGTATGTTAAGGTAAAGTTTGCCGGCGTAGCCACATTGGCTGGAGGCGCCTGATAATCAATGGAGGCTGTTCCAGAGTTTGTTGCATCATTGGTTATACGCAAGAGTCCAGCAGCTGCTATTTTGAAGGGGTTAGCCTGTAACAATGTCATGCCGGCAGCACCTCCCACAGTTAAGTCAATGTCAAATAATGCCGTGCCTCTGTCACCATTGAGATCTACGCCAGTCATTTGAATGGCGTTAACTTCCGTTACAATTGTCTTTGCAAGAATGTCCAAGTCTGCCTGAGCCGGAGCTAGTATTTGACTCCGAAAGTTCAAGAGACCTCCGATAGTACCTCCAGTAACGGCAACCGTCACTTTGGAATTGCCATTAGTATTAGCAACAATTTCGACCTGCCCTGCATCATTAACCTCAAAAATTGCGCTAAAAGTATTGTTTTCCGTGCCGTTAACGACAACAGCGCCACTGTTACTATCCAAACGAACCTCGACAGCACCTGAGGGTCTTTCACGAACGTCGATCTTTACCAATTCAGATATTTCTCTGAGCAACTGATCTCGTTGGTCGAGTAAAGCGGGTGGCTGCTCCGTGACTGACAATTTTCTGTCTAGCTGAGCATTTATGACGACAACCTGTTGAGAAAGATCATTGAGTTTGGAAATCTGAAATTCAATATCAGCTCGGCTTTCAGCGCCAATGGTGTCAAGATGGCCAGCAAGATCACGAAAATTTGACGCCAGACTCTCAGCTTCACTGAAGAAAATATTTCGTAGGGGTTGTGACGCCGCATCAGTGCTTAGATCAGCCGACGCTGTGTAAAACCTATCGAGAGAGCTAGTGAGCCCAGAAGTCTCCGAACCAAAGATATCAATGATGCGGTTGCCGTAGTCAATCATGGGTTGCTGATTATTTAGATCACTGCTGCTGTGACGCAGATTGGTTTCGGCAAATCCGTTATAGGCTCTACTTATTTGAGTAAGCACACTACCTGCGCCCACAAATGTGCTACCTATTTCAATAGGTGCATTTTCAGAAATTGTCACTGACTGGCGGCTATAGCCCTCGCTATTTAGGTTAGCAATATTATTACTTACTGTCCCAAGCGCTGTTTTATATAACTGCGTCGCCTGAGCGCCAACGGTGAGTAAATCAGGCATGGTATTAGTCCCTGTTATCTGTAGGTATTGAACCCATCAGCTTGTGACTGGGCCCAAGCGTTTGGTCGTAGGCTTTAGCTACTTTACTGGGATGAGTTTGACCACTCACTTGATTGGCTAACCAATCACCTAGGCCAAACAACCCTTTTTGAGCCATTACTTGGGAAAGCTCTTGGTGATACATTTGCTCAAAAGTATTTAGGCTAGAAGAGTTCATAAGATCGCTCTTTAATGGGATATTCGCTTCACGGACAGATTTAAAAATCATGTTAACGAACATTGCCTCAAACTGTCGCCCAACCTCTTGTGCCGATCCAACTTGATCTTTTTTTGCACGTACTTTCAAATCGTTGATACCATCAAAGTCTAAATGGCTTCTAGCTGCGGGATTAATCTCATTCATCTAAATTATCACCAACTCTGCTCTTAAGCTTCCAGAACTCTTAAGAGCCTCCAAAATTGCTATCAAAGCTGATGGTGATGCTCCCACTTGATTAACGGCATCCACAATCTCCCTTAAATCAACTCCAGGCTGAAACAAAAACATGGGGTTATTATCTTCACTGACGACAATATCTGCATTTTGTACCGCGGTAGTCTCTCCGTCACTAAAAGGAGCTGGCTGGCTAATTTCGTTGGTTGCAGAAATGCTTACTGAGATAGTGCCGTGAGTAACGGCGACCGCAGTTACTTTCACATTACGATTAATGACCGCTGTGCCAGTTCGAGAGTTAATCACAACTCGTGCAGGGGCTTCGCCAGGAACCACGTCAAGGTTTTCGATCATGCTTAAAAATGCAACCCGCTGAGAAGAATCCATGGGCGCTTTAATCGCAACAGACACACCATCAATTGCATGGGCAGTGCCTGCGCCAAATGATTTATTCACAGCAGTAGTTACAGCATAGGCTGTCGAAAAGTCTCCCTCTCTCATGTTCAAAACTATATGATCAGATGTATCAAAAGGAGTTGGAACTCGACGCTCTACTGTTGCCCCGTTCGGGATCCGTCCCGCAGTTGGAACACCTATCTGAACACTAGTGCCTGCCGCAGAAGAACTGACGCCGGTAATGGTTAAGGCACCCTGAGCAAGCGCATAGGTCTCTCCGTCAACACCACGCAATTGAGTCAGAACAAGTGTTCCTCCGCGCAGAGATTCTGCAACACCAATTGCAGCAACATTAATATCAATGCGTTGTCCTGGTTTTGCAAACGGCGGTAGTTCGGCGGTTATCATTACCGATGCTACGTTTTCAAGTTTAAGTTCTTTCTTCGCGTTCTGGGCAGCTAGTGAAGCCATTTGGTCACCAAGATCAAAATCACTGACCGGCCCATCAACGCTAACTCCAAGACCTGATAGTGTGGTTTTCAGTGCTTGAGCGGTAATTGGTAAGTCTTTTCCGTCTCCTGTTCCCTGAAGACCTACGACTAAACCAAAACCGACTAGGCTGTTAGAACGAACCCCAGCAACTTCGGTCAAGTCTTTTATACGATCTGCATTTGAGATCACACTGGCTGTTAAAGCCGAGATGAGCAGTATTATTTTCCAAAAAGACATATTTGTTTAACCTCTGATGCTTGGTCCTCTAAAAAGGCCAAATTTTGTATAACAGACCAGTACCCCAAGCAGATTTTGATGCGCTGGCAAGCTCTCCCGTACCACGGTAAGAAATTTGAGCATGGGCAATACGTTGTGATAACACGGTATTGTCTGGTTGGATGTCAGCCGGACGAATAATCCCTTTAACTTGGATAAATTCGCTTCCCTCTGTCAGGGCGAGCTGTTTCTCGCCAATAATAACTAAATTGCCATTAGCCAAAACCTCAACTACCATGGCGGATATAGACCCAGTTAAACTTGCCGCTTGTCCTGCAGTCCCAGCTCCATCACTAGAGATATTTGAACCATCAGTTTTAACGCCATCAAAAAAACCTTCGCCAAAACCAATCTTGCCTACAATAGAATTTTTTTGATTCAGCCCAATGGCATCATTGGCTGACTTTCGGCTGGTTGATAAACCAGAAGTTCGCGAGGCTTGGGTCGTTTCATTGAGTAATACAGTAATTAGATCGCCCACTTTAATGTCTGAAGGTTGATAGCTACGAAGGTCACCAAACAAATCTCGGCCATTAGCAAAAATAGATCCGTTGATCTGCTTTTCTCTTTGTTCAGGAATAGGCTGGATTGGTGAGAACTCCGCAGACGGCATTAATTGCGGCTGACCGGCACAGGCTGCAACAAAAGGAACAACCATAGCGATTAAGAAGGTTCTGATCTTGGGCATATCAGTGCTCTACAAATTGTTGTTTAGGAAACGAAGCATGCCATCTGCTGCGGCAATGGCTTTTGAATTGACTTCATAAGCTCGCTGGGTCTCGATCATGTTAACCATTTCTTCAACAACGTTTACATTTGACGCTTCCAAAGAGCCTTGCATGAGCATTCCTGCGCCGTTTTCACCCGGAATGGCAACAATGGCTACACCGCTAGCTTCTGTGGCAGTCAGAAGATTCCGACCGATGGGCTTCAACCCAGAGTTGTTAACAAATAAAGACAGCTGTATTTGACCAACCTGAGCGGCGCCACCTCCATTTGCAAGTTCTGCGGTGACCGTTCCATCACGCCCGATGGTGATACTTGAAGCATTTTGCGGAATATTGATTGCAGGCAATAAAGCTTCTCCTCCAGCGGTCACTAACTGGCCCTCCGCAGACAACTTTAGGGACCCGTCTCGCGTGTAACCAATAGTTCCATCTGCCTGCTGAACGGATAGATAGCCCTCTCCCGTAACAGCAACATCCATTGCATTTTCAGTGGTTATTATGTTTCCTTGGCCATGAAGTTTTTCTGTCGCTAAAACGCGAGTTCCAGTACCTAGCATCAACCCTGTGGGTGTTTGGGACTGAGCATCAGTCTGTCCGCCTGCAGGAACGATGTTTTGATAGAGCAGATCTTCAAAAACAGCCCGATCTTTTTTGAACCCAGTAGTATTGACGTTAGAAAGATTATTCGAAATAACCTGCATTCGCGTTTGCTGAGCAGTTAATCCTGTTTTTGCAATCCAAAGTGATGCATCCATAATGTCTATCCTTTACTTTATCTGTCTCTATTGTTGTTTATTTTGGCAGTCTCATCATTGATGAGCCATTCTCATCAATGGCTTTAATCTCAGAAACCAATTTGATCTTCGCCTCATAGGATCGGCTAAAGTCCATCAGCTTAACCATGGCTTCAATGGGATTCACATTACTCCCCTCAAGCGCACCACTTGTCACCGCCACTGGTTCGGGGCCATTGGGAAAATCAGCTCCTCTTAAGGCCTCATCAGCAGGCTCAAAAAGTGCGTCTGATCTTCTAATTAACTGGGTCTGACTAGCATCTCTCAGCATCAATTGACCAAGATTAAGCGCTGGTGCATCAGGCTCAGTTGGTAGTGTCCCAAATAGTGTTCCATCAGGACTAATTGAAACAATATGTCCTGGAGGAACGTTAATTGGGCCTGCTTCCCCCATCACTAATTGTCCTGCCGCGTTTTCAATCAGTCCATTTGCCGTCACTCTTAAATCTCCACGCCGAGTGAAACCTATATCACCATTTTCAGCTTGAACGCCAAGAACCGTGCTGCCACTCATCGCTATATCCATAGCGCGGCCAGTTGTATTAATCGTACCTGGCGCTAAATTTATATATTCTTGAGAGGGTCTGCTCGGCGCTACTCGCGTATCAAAACCAAGGCCATTGGTTGCTAAGCTTTCATCAACAGTGGCCAAGCTTTCTTTAAATCCTGTTGTAGAGACATTAGCCAGGCTATTAGTAATTTTCGCTCTAATATCGGTCTGGCTTGTGATCCCTGCCAGTGAAATAAATGCTAGTCTGTCCATATCAGGCTCCCATTACTTCCATCTACCCTCTAATATTTAGCATTGTCTGCGTTAAGCTAGAGCTTGTTTCTAGGGCTTTGGCATTGGACTGAAAATTACGCTGTGCAGCAATGAGGTTCACGAGCTCTTCGGTCAAATCAACATTAGAGCGCTCTTTCGCACCACCAGTCAGAACTCCATACCCATTACTACCAGGCTCTCCGAAACTCAAAATGCCTGAGTCACCAGTCGTGGTGTAGGTCGTACTGCCCTGCTGGCGAAGACCTTGAGCAGAGGTAAAGTTTGCAAGGTTAATACGACCAGCATTGTTCTGCTCTCCGTTGGAGTAAGTTGCTACTACCAAGCCGTCATTTCCAACATTAATATCGACCAAATCTCCCTGAGGTAGTCCATTTTGAGCCTGATTAACAATTTCGAAATCCTTGGTGTGCAGTAGTGAGGTAATACCCAGGATGATCGGGTTACTTCGTCCCGCCAGGGTTGAGGGCGCTATAGTTGTATTACCAATGAGACCCGTTAAGTCCCCTGTTTCACTATTAAACTGAAATGCTAACTGATTGGATGTGCCATCTTCATTGTCGCCCGCTATTTCAGCTAATTCGCCATTAATATAGACCGCGGCTTTCCATTGGTCTTCAGTATTACCTCCATTAACAATATCGTTGCCAACCTTCTGATAATAAAGTGTTGCGGTAAAAACATCTCCCGCATCATCATATAATGACAATACTTGAGCTTCGTTGAATGTTGTGACGTCACTTGGATCAATTGCTACTGTCCTGCCAACGGTAGGGTTGGTTGAGGTAACAGTGGAAGCACTGTTGTCCTGACTCAAAGTCGGAGTGTTTGCCACTGGGCCAGCTAATTTGTAATAAAACCTAATCGTCTCCGCCCCGGTATCGGTGATCGCGGTATCGACAGTGAACGGTAAGTTATCATAACCAGCTTGGCCTTGAATCGCAGCGACCTGTTCGGAGAGAGTTGAGTATGTTGCTGATGGGACGTTCACCGTGGTTCCAGCACCATCTGAAACAACCAAATCACCGGTAATTGCCGCAACTGAAGGGCCAAAATCGTATACAGCCCCTCCAATTACATCAGTGTTATCCGGGAGTTGTATGTCAATGTTAATTGAGCTGGTTGGTGTAGCCGCCAAAACACGAGGGACAGTTAGTGGGATCATAGCCTGATTGAAGTTACTCTCATCATTGGTTCCTAAGGGATGAACCTGCAGACTGTGGCCCTCAGAATTAATCACTTGGTCTGATTCACTAAGCATGAAAACACCTTTCCGTGAATACAACTCACTGCCATCTTTACTGGCCAATGGGAAAAATCCATCTCCGGTAATTGCAATATCCAGGGCGTTTGCTGATAGCTCAAGGTTTCCTTGAGTAAACTCCTGCTCAATGCTTGTTAGGGCAACACCACCACCCTGAACTGTCGAAGGGTTCAGTAATGCTGAACTTGCAAAGATGTCACCAAAGTTAGCATCTGATCGCTTAAAACTAATGGTGTTAGCATTCGCAATATTATTTGAAGTCACAGATAAGTCTGTAGAGGCGGCATTAAGGCCGGTAAGTGCTGTGTAAAATGACATTGTCTAATTTCCTTTAATGTTAATTAATTTGGTTTGGGTAAATGTTGGTTATTCAATAAAACTTGGACCTTGGAAAATCAAAGGGTCTAGGAATGCTTCAATAGAAGATAACTGCGCGTTGCTACCACTGGCCAATTCCAATGAAACCTCTTGAACATCAGGATTCCAAGTAGCACCCAATATCTTTTCAACCGCACTCACCTTAGTTGGAGCCTGGACCCCATCGCGCACCGCAGTTGCTTGCATGTAATAGGTGCCTTCAGGAGCTAAACCCCCATCTGACGCTTTCCCGTCCCAAGTAAAGAAATTCATACCTGCAGGTATTCCTGACTGCCCCGGGATTGAAATAGGAAAGGTCTTAACCACTGCTTGAGTGCTAGCATCTCGAATTTCGATGGTCAAAGAGTCAGCTTGGGCTTCAAGATTAATCAACCCAGTAACAGGGTATCCCTCTCCCCCCTTAAACTCGGACACTTGAGCGACCTTACCAACAACGTTAGCGCCGGCCAGCATTTGGTCCTGTCGAGCATTCAATGCATTGTCCGCTGCCATACCCTCAAGAGAACTTTGCATACCTTTGATTCCCTCCACTGACGAAAACTGCGCTAACTGTGCGACAAACTCCTGATTGTCCATAGGATCAAGGGGGTTTTGATTGGTTAATTGAGTGGTCAATAACGTCAAAAAAGAATCTCTGCCAAGGTCATCGCCACTACCTCCTGCAGCAAAATCTTTCTGAGCTTGCTGCTCAGGGGTTAGAAAAGGTGTCGAACCAATTGTGTTTAGCATTATCGTCGTCCTTAGACTTTAGTTAGATCGAGAGTACGCATCATCAACTCACGCGCAGTGTTTATGACTTCAACATTATTTTGATAGCTCCTTGCAGATGCCATCATGTCAACCATTTCACTTACTTCGTTAACGTTGGATAGATAAATTAGGCCGTTTTCATCTGCTTGAGGGTTTGATGGGTCATAAATTTGACTCCCAGGGCTGTCGTCTTCTATCACTGCTGCTACTTTTACTCCTCCGACGTATTGGCTTCCCTGATTAGTTTGCTGCTCTGATAATAAAGCCTGAAAGACCGGTCGCTTAGCTTTGAAAGCTCCATCTTCGCTTCCTGCCACAGTGCCTGCATTAGCTAAATTTGATGCCGATGAATTCATGCGTACCATTTGAGCGTTTAAAGCAGAGCCCGCAATCCCGAATATGTTATCTATTGACATAAGCTTTTATTCTCCTCGAAGTGCTTTTCGCACTCCGCTCATACTGCCCTCTAAAAATCTCAAGGTTGTTTGGTACTCTGCAGCTGCCTTACCGTATTTGGCCTGCTCAACACTAAGTTCCACTGTGTTCCCGTCGACAGAGCTATTAAATGGAATCGTATAGGTCATGTCCGGCTGCCGACTTAACCCCTGCCCACCCATGTGCCCATTATGTGTGGCTCGCATAGAGTGACCACCTTGGGTCTCACTTAGTACCTTGCTAAATTCAAGATCTCTTGCTTTGAAGTTTGGTGTGTCCGCGTTCGCTATGTTTCGGGAGAGAATTTCCATTCTCTGACTACGCAAATCTAGAGCTCGCTCATGTACACCAAATACTGAATCAAATATTTTCATTTTCTATCCACTAAAGTATTTATCAAAACTGCCGACTTAGCTTTTGGTTTGCAAAAGAGTCATCGCTATTGAGTAATGCAAATGCAGTGCCAAGTTAAAAATCGCCGCTGTTTTTTTGATTAAAAGTGATATAAATCATAATCTTATATCTGTTCTTACGTTAATATTAAAAGCGGCTTGCCGCCTAACCGGCAGACTCTTGCCGCATTGCTTGCCGCAATGTCGGTATTGCGTCACTCACTGAAAGTGTCCATACTTAAACTATGTATAAGTTTATAGTTATAGCGTTGCTTGCCCTCATAGCATGTGATTCTGCCGGCAATGAAGTCTCTGAAAACAAGCAGAGCTTGATTACTCAAGCCCAGCAATGGGTGTCTCAACAGACTGGAGTAACTGCCGAACAGGTTAATATCAATGCGATGGATCGGCGCTTAAAAGTCCCCCACTGTGAAGACTCGTTCTCAATTGCTTTCGCTTATAAAGCTAACCAAAACACCATTCGCATTACCTGTGAAAAACTTAACTGGCAGGTGTTTGTTGGTGTCAAAGTCATAAAAAATATCGTCGGGTTATCTTATGCGCGAGCCATTGGCATGGGCGAAACAATCTCAGCTGATGACGTTATACCTGCTGAACTACCGGCACTTACCAAGGGATTTGTAACAGAGGTTTCCTCCCTTATCGGGAAAAACTTGACCAAATCAGTGGCTTCCGGTGAGCCTGTAATGCATCAGCACTTAACAGAAAATATACTTGTTTTTAAACTGAGTAGAGACCTCTTGGCAGGTGAGCTTATTGGTCTTGCTAATGTAGTAGAGATAAAACAGCCTAAACATTTAACATCCAAGGCACATCGGTTGCCTGGAAAACTTTTAGAAACCGCTACTGTCGCTAAAGATTTGCGAGCCGGCACTGTTCTCTCAAGACATAATATCCGCATCAAACAGTCGGCGATGTTGGCAACAAAAATGATTCCTCAGGGACAAAAACTATCCTTAAGCAATGCGAAAATTTCAGATTACTATGGTGATTTGCCGAGCGATATTGTTTTATCCTACTCGGGAATCAACCAAATGGAGGCCCTGAGGACCCTTCGCGTAGGACAGTTAATTCGAGCCTCTGATTTAAGGCCAACCGCGATGATCAGAAAAGGGGACAACGTAACCCTTAATGTTGGCAAAAATGCTCTTACTGTGAGTATCCCGCTCATCGCCCTTGAAGACGGTATGTTGAATGAACAAATTACTTTACTCAATCCAAGCTCAAATAAAAAAGTTAGAGCTAGAGTATCCGGGCCGGGCGAGGCGAGAGGACTTTAATATAAATAATTGGAGTTTTTACTAAAGGTTTTCAAAGTTCTGCCGATTCGATTGTTTGATGGGAAGAAAAAGGTACAAATAAAGGAAATTGTAATGAGTGATTCTATTAGTCAAATCGGTAAACCGACTACACCAGCTTCGGTTAGGCCAGAACAAGTTACTAAAAGCGACGAGGAAGCCTCAGCGGCTGTCCCCAAGCAACCTGGATTAAATGTTGACCAGTTTACCCTCAGCCCAGCAGCTGAAAGTGCTTTGGCAACTGCCAGTTTTGATGAAACTAAAGTGGCCCAGCTTAAGGCTGCAATAAGCGAGGGACGCTATCCTGTAAATCCTGAGTCAGTAGCTGAGAAGTTTATTGCTCTCGAAGATATGATAGGTGGGGAATAAGCGGCCTCTATTAATTCGGATTTAGTTAGGTTTTTGATCTCCTCTCTGCCTAAGCAGTGGGGATTTTTGCGTGCGCAGCATTAGGGTATGAGTAATGAATGACAATCAACATTTGGGCTTGTCTTTAGAAAAAGTGCAGAGCCTTAAAACCCTTCTTGAGGATGAGTTCTCTGCCTTGAAAGCTAAAGATTTAGGTCGCTTCGAAAGTTATCAGGCATCCAAAGCAGATATTCTTTCCTTTCTAGCTCAACAGGATTTAAGCCCCTCATCTGAACATCTTGGGGGTCCAGGCCTGGTGAAAGGAAATGTTTTAATGTTAGATCAAGTTCTAAACATACTCGATGAATGTAAAACCTTACATCGCCGAAATGAGATCTTCATTAATAGAAAGTTAGATTCAATTCGCAATGCCCTATCTACAATTCAATCATCCAGCTCTGCTGCATCTGTTGATGTTTATGATCGTTTAGGCAAAATTCGATCACGCCGCCGCCAACAGACGATGGGTGATGCCTAGAGAGTTATTAGATTAGTCCTTGTTTTCATCAGGTGTGATCCCCTTTAACCAATATACCCAAGAGAGAATAATAGCAACTGCCGTATATAGGTTTTCGGGTATTTCACTGTCGAGCTCTAACTCACTGAGTAGTTCTACCAACTGCGCATCTTCAGTAATATAGATTCCCTGCTTCTTTGCCTCAGTGATAACTGCTTCTGCCTTGACTCCTGATTCACTGGCGGTGATCACCGGAGCCGCTCGTGAGCCGTACTCTAAGGCTATTGCTTTTTTAAAATTGCGACGTTTCATGTTCTGACATCCAAGACCTGGCCGGGACCAGAAAATTCTGGGCTGATAACAGGGCGTGTCATGTTGAGTACATTCAATTTGGTGAGCTGTAAATTAAAATGGGACAGATTATTCTTCAATTCAGATTCACCCCGTCTTACTTGTTCGGCAACATTCGATCTCTCTGCCCACGCTGTCATTTCTATCTTACTGTCAGGCCTGACAGTAGTTTTTAACCATAGTGCGCCAATTACCTCTGATTCGGTGTGAAGGTTAATAACCCAATCTGCTTTAGCACCGTCAACTGCATGTGCTCTTCTTTCAAAGTGCACCTCGACTGGATTAGCATCCACAAAAGGTAACAAAAAATGATAAGACGCCTCTTGATTATGTTGAGCTTGCAATCCGTTCAATTGTCTACTTTCGATTTCATCCGTGGCACTGTCTATAGCTATCTTAGTAGTAGCTGCTATATTTTTGTCAGAGCTAAGAGCTCTAAGGATTTGCTTTAAATCTTGCCGCGCAGGCTGTTTAGTGGCCAACAAATATTCATTAAATAGCCCAGAATTGAGCAATGCACTTCGAATTGTCTCAGGTGAGATATGGCTCATTTTAGCTATAAACTCAGCTGGTATTGGTGTGCCCAAACCACTTTTTGATTGATCGAGCATGGCTTTCAGATTTTCTGACTTAAAGAGCTGGACTTGGGACGAAGATTGCTTAGGCCGGTACAACAAGCTGAGTAATCTCGAAGCCATTCCTCCCTCTGGAATACTGTGGGCTCCAGCCTGGAACGGAAGCAGCGTGATTGGCTTGAGCAACCTACCATCTATACCCGCTTCAACTCGAAAATCTAGTTGATCGCCGACTTTAAGGCCTTTAGGTTGTTTCAGATCTAGCTCTAAATTATTGATCACAACCTTTAGGAGTCCATCTTTATGAATTATAACTCCGCGAACTATTTGGTTTTCCTTTAAACCAATATGCTTGGCGGCCTTTTCTGAAACATAAAGATTAGTAAAAGCCATAGGAGGAGGCGCTATAGGACGGGCCGCAATATTAAGCTGTTCTGGACCCAGCACTTTTCATTCCTTGGCCTGTAGCCTCCAGTAACCTGAAAAATTGATTCGCAGAGCCTCTCCTAAGGGTAGTAAATCCAGTCATTTTGATGGTCATCATTTATCACCTGTTGTGAGGCGTCGAAGTCACTTTTTTTAAATATGGCGCGTCTAATGTCTTGCAACTCTGGAAGTTTTAACTGTCTATCAGAGTACATCCAATGGGGATTATTACGCCGGAATGCATGTGGATTAGCTAAAATAACTGCTTGGCGTAAGATGCTTTTCTTCACAGGGATGTCGAATAAATATGTCTTAATAATGTCGTCTAAAGTATCACCAAATTTTACTTCATATACAGTTGATTGAATATTTTTTAGTCCCTTTTTTAGTTCGTTTTCAAGCGGATCTAAATTTATCCTCTCCGATTCTTCTGTGGGCTCATTAGCTGAAAAAGGCAACGGGCCCTCAGTAAGGATCGATAAGGCTATTTCTGCTTCAGTTATATCTGCTGTCACTGCCCCTGCAGATAACATCACAACCATGAAAACCAACTTCGACCAGCGATCCTGATCTTTAAATATTTTTTTTAACGCCATTACTATAATTCTCTTTTCGATTCCCTTAACGGTTTAAAAATAAATAGCGAAGCCATCGTCACCATTGCTCTGCTGTTCCCAAGAGGGTCCCGCAACATAAACAAGCGTCGCACTATGCGGCTGAACAGACTCTATTTGCCCTAGGCTCAATTCGGACATCTTTGCCAAACTCATTGCATTTTCTCGGACGTTCGGTAACGGGCTAATCAAAAACTGATCACCAATCTTCAACCCTGCTCTCGACCCTGCATTAATTGTTCTTCGGTTTTCGTCTTTACCTGCGGTGAGTGGATAGTGGTCAGTATGACATTGCATGTCACTCGAAAGCTTCTTGATAAAGACATCAGTATTCGTTTTAATTTGATCTATCAATTCCTTGGGGACAGGTGATTTTCGGTATCCTCTCTTGACTTCTGGATAGAACAATTCTGTTCGCCCCTGCCAAAGTTCACGACCAGTTGCCTTTTCAATAAGTGTTAATTGGTACTCAAGGTCAACTGCAGCCCAAGATGGTGTGTCAAAACTCGAGGTAAATTTAAAAGGTGTCCAATGGTCAAATTCTACCAAGGTATTGAAACCTTCACCTATCCAAAGACTGGCGTCTGACACTGATAGACCGTCTTTTTGAATACGTCGAAGTTTAATTTCAAGTGAATAGGGCACAAGATCAACTGAACGCGAAGTAAGATATTGGGAATAGGTTGAGTCAAATTCAACTTCGTTTGTCACTGACCAGGCCTCTGAAGCTACTGTGGCCATACGTAGTTGTTTTTGGAGTAACTCACTTATCTGCCCAATAGAGTGATCTCCGATTAATGGATCTACAGACATTAAACTATCGGTTTGTATTTGCCTAATAGTAGCTTCTCTTCGCAACCCCGGTCGTGAACCAACACACGACTGCGCGCTCATGGCTCCAACCTCTAACGTGGCGCCAGGTGCACCTGCTTGCTTGAGATATTCAACAACTCGTACACCCCGAACTTCTGCCTGAGTAGACATCACAGCTGTCTCATGGAGCACTCCTTGGCCGTCCAAATACGCTGAACTACCTAGCTTAATATCCTTTTGCATGGCGAGATCCACAAGCGCCTGCTTAATAGCCTTTAGCTTTTGCTCAGGCTCAAATTCAGCTGCTTCAACAGGCAAGATAGCTATTATTAATATGGCGGAGAGGACCCAAGCATCACGTCGTCTCCCCGACCATTGGATGGCGCCTTTAGCCTGCAGGTTTGGACTAGCAATAAAATCCATGATGATTGTTAGCTCACATTTCCTGGCGGAGAGTAAATCATCTCGGTGAGCGCAGATAATTTTTGCGTTGCCATGCTCTTAAGATATAACTTACGCAGGTCATCAACGATAGACTTATCCAAAGATAGAGTCGTCTCATAAGTATCTTTTCCTACAGGGCTTATACTAATTAAACGGGCATCATAAATGACCCCTTGAACACGAGCTTTAAAGGTATCATCTTTGATAACCAGTTCGGCGACTGTGGTATTTACATCTAAATACTGTCCATAGACCTGTTCTAATAATGATCTATAAGCATCTAACTTAGACGCCCTGATTGACAGAATACGCTGCTGTGCTGGATTATCAGATTTTTGAATACTTATTACCGCATAACCTGTTGCGACTATGCTGTCGTTTCTTTCAACCACAGTCTCAACCATCGCTGTCGCATAATCCTCAGAAACACTTGTACAACCGGATACTAGCAGCCCTCCAAAAAAGGCTCCAAAAATAAGTTTCATTAAACGCGTTTTCATTAGGATGTCCCTCTTCAAGAACGTTGTTTAGTCGTGGTTTGACATATTGCTAAATTAAAAATTTTAAATCGGCTTCTTTTGGTAAGAATCGGCAGAAACAACGCAACCTTGAGCCTAAAGCGGCCAGAAAAATAGTCTTTCTGATCGGCGACAAACCAATGAGAGCCTCCTAAATGCAAGTTGGCACGGGTTTTGCTCATACCAAGCAAAGATCGGAAAATGTCGGCTTTTCATACGAAAGATTATTTAAGTTTATGGTTTACCTAGGGTTTTAGTGGATGTCTAATTTAATACTGTCGAACATACGACAAGATATGTCGAAAATCGAACTATCTGGTCTGGGTATTCCATTTCTCGTCTTACTAATAATTTCTATGCTGGTCTTACCGTTACCGGCCTTCCTCTTAGATTTCTTATTTACCTTTAATATTTTGTTAGGTGTAGTGATTATTATGATCGCTATCAATAGCTCCAAGCCTCTCGACTTTTCATCTTTTCCCTCTATCCTTCTTCTTGCAACGATGCTACGGCTCGGTCTCAATGTTGCATCCACTAGATTGGTTTTAGTGAATGGGCATGAAGGGCCTGATGCTGCGGGAAAGGTTATTGAAGCTTTTGGCGCCTTTGTTATCAGCGGAAATTATCTCGTCGGATTCATTATTTTTTCTATCTTGATGATTATTAATTTCATCGTAGTTACTAAAGGTGCTGGCAGAGTCTCAGAGGTTATCGCTAGGTTCACTCTAGACGCCATGCCCGGCAAACAAATGGCGATCGATGCAGATTTGAACGCTGGCGTGATTGATCAACAAACTGCAAAACTTCGCCGCGAGGAAATATCTCAAGAATCTGACTTCTTTGGTTCGATGGATGGCGCCTCTAAGTTTGTAAGAGGTGACGCTATTGCGGGATTACTCATCTTAATTATTAATATTATTGGTGGGCTAGCCGTTGGGCTGACTCAGCATGACCTTAGTTTTTCTGACGCTGGGAAAATTTATGTTCTCTTGACCATCGGTGATGGTTTAGTTGCTCAGATACCCTCCTTGCTACTTTCACTAGCCACCGCCATTTTAGTCACCAGAGTAACTACTTCAGAGACAATGACACATCAGGCTAAAAGCCAACTGAATAATCCTGTTGCTTTGGTAGTTGCCGGTGGGATCCTTATTTTGCTTGGTTTAGTGCCCGGCATGCCAAGTATGATCTTTTTATTCTTAGGTTTAATTTCTTCAGGTGTTGGCTTCTGGCTTCTACGACTCACTAACCCAATGACAGAAAGCCTAGACTCACAGGTTTCAGCACAGCCTGTGCAAAGTGAAGCATTTAATGAAGAATTAGACTGGGACGATGTGGAACAGGTTGATGTCGTTGGGTTGGATATTGGTTATGGCCTAATTCCTTTGGTAAATCCTGAAACTGGTGGCCAGTTGCTACCACGAGTGAAGGGAGTACGGAAAAAATTATCTGCAGAGCTAGGTTTTCTAATCCAACCCATTCGAATACGGGATGATTTGGATTTGAATCCTGACGTCTATCATATCGTCATGAACGGCGTAGTACGCGGGAAAGGAGAAGTGAAAATTGGTCGTGAGCTAGCCATTAACCCAGGACAAGCGCAAGGGGTCTTAGATGGCATTACGACTAGGGAGCCTGCTTTCGGTCTGGAAGCAACCTGGATTGATGGCTCGCAAAGAGATTATGCAAAGACTCTCGGTTATACCGTGGTAGACCCTGCAACAGCAATAGCTACGCACCTTAATACTTTATTACGTGACAATTCTTCCGAATTATTGAGTCATGATGAGACGCAACAGCTGTTAAACAAAGTTGCTGCTAGATCCCCAAAGCTGGTTGAAGACTTAGTCCCAGGGAAGCTACCTTTAGCAACAGTCACTAGAGTTTTACAGAATATACTTGAGGAATCCGTCTCTGTAAGAGACATGCGAACAATAATAGAAGTCCTCTCAACAGAAAGTAGCCTCACTCAGAATGCGGATGAGTTAACCGCTGCTGTTAGACCAAAACTAGGTCGCATGATTGTTCAGGGCCTAGTTGATATAAATGATAGTTTGCCGGTTATGACGCTAAATCCAACACTCGAGCAAATGTTGCATAACATACTGCAGCAAAATAGTAACAATCAAGGATTAGTTATTGAGCCGCAGCTAGCCGAAGGGTTATTTAAGTCGCTCTCGCAAAATGCAGAAGAAATAGAAAATCAAGGACAACCCGCTGTTTTAGTGGTTTCTCCTGGTATTCGTCCTTGGCTTGCAAAGCTAATTAGAAATCGTCTCAGTGATATCACTGTACTCTCATATAGCGAAATCCCTGATGATCAATCCATTAAAGTAGTCGCGACTATCGATGTCGAAAACACCCAGTAATACAAGGTAAAATCATGGAATTACAAAGAATACTAGCAAAAGATACCCGTGCGGCAATGAGACAGATACACCACCTTTATGGTGATGATGCTCTGGTCGTCTCAAATAATAAAGCTCGTGGTCAGACCGAGATTATAGTCGCCGTTGATCTCGATGCTCCATCTAGTGAAATTACACAGGAAATGCACTACCCAGCACAAAAGCCGCCAGTGTTATCAAGTCACACAGATGGTCAGTCGTTTGATGACATTATGGAATCACAAATATTTGACCTCCAATCAAATTTAAATGAAAAGCCCAGCTCAACCAACATTGAGAGCGATGCTAGAAATGAGGCTAAAAATCTTCAGAAAGACTATCTAAGATCGAGGGAACTACTCGATTTAGTAAAACAAGAGCTAGCAAGCATTCGCGAGGAAGTTCGCGTGTCTCAGCGGCTTATCAGAAATAATTCTTTTGGCAATCTCAGTGAGTACTCAAAAGCCCTTATAGAGGGTCTGAATAACACTGGAATGCCACTGCCAATGCGGATTTTAGTATCAGATTTAGTCGCTCAACATAAAGATGATAGTACTCTCATTGAGACTCTTAGCAATACTATTGGCTCTTCTATAGGCAGCAAAGACATACTCAGTAATTTGCTTGGCGTTCATATTATTAACGGCCCTGCCGGTGTTGGAAAAACAACCATGGCTAATCGCATTGCTAAACAAGTATCCTTGGAGCACGGCAAAGACTCAGTCGCTGTCATCAGTTTTAATGACGACCGTGAGGGGGCTTGGGATCAAAGTCAGCTCCTCGGACTACAACTTGGAATAAACATTTTCAGCGCCCAAAATTCGACTATGTTGAAGCAGCTTATCAAAGAACTCAGCTCTCGGCGCTTAATTATTGTCGACGCTCCAAGTAGTAATGGTGATTCTCAACTTCAAACGCTTCAATTAGCTCTTCCAGATGCACAATTGCATTTATTGCTGCCCGCTGATGCGTCTCCAGTTCTAACTAAACAATACATAAATATTGATAATCAATCTTGGAATTCACTAATGATCTCTCGATTAGAGGAAGGTATATTCCCCTGGCCCGTTCTTCATGCGCTTTTAGATAACGGCATCTCGTTGTCTATCGCCTCTGCCAGCAAAAATGTCGCAAATTCGGCCTTTGATGTTGATGGATTTTCTCTTGCATTTCATGGGTTTAAGCAATTAGCAAGTAGTTTCAATTGACTCGGTTTATGCTTTATACGAAAATGTATAATTAGGCTGTGAATCAATATTGCTCTACCTTTTATGCAGTCAGGTAAGCTTGATAAGGATTAATTATGGTTTCAAAGAAAGTCACTCAAATAATTGGTGTAGCAAGCGGAAAAGGGGGGGTAGGAAAAACCACTGTATCCGTTAATTTAGCAGTGAACCTTGCTTCCTTGGGCAAAAAGGTTGTACTTTTTGATGCTGACTTGGGCCTCGCTAATGCGCAGCTAGCGCTCGGTTGCAGAACTTCACACAATTTCAGCCACGTGTTGGCTGGTGAAAAAACACTAAATGAAATAATGGTTGATGGCCCTTTGGGCGTGAAGCTCATTCCTGGAGCCAGCGGTATTCAGCACATGGCTTCGTTAAATGAGATTCAAGCCGCTGGAATTATTCAGGCATTTTCTGAGATTGAACAGGAGATTGATTACTTGATTGTTGATCTTGCAGCTGGCTTATCCGACGCTGTTATGACTTTCTTGCGTGCCTGTCAGCATCGGTTCATTGTGCTCAAAGATGAACCCTCTTCGATAGCAGACGCCTACGCGATCATAAAAGTAATGATTCAGGACTACAAGCTGGACAATATCTCTCTAATACCAAATTGTGTGGGTACTCAAGAAGATGGCGAACGGCTATACCTAAGTATTAATGCTGTTATCCAAAAATTTCTAAGTAGTGATGTGCGCTATTTACACTCCATTAGTGACGATGAAATGGTTCTTCGGGCTTTAAAGGCGTCCAAGCCACTGCTGGCTTTTGCTCCCTCTAGTATCGCTACCAGAGATTATTCCGCTCTCACAAAAGTTGTATCAGCACTGCCTCAAAGAACAGATCTTAACGGTGGACTTCAGTTTTTTGTAGAGCGCTTTACTAACATCCATTCAAGTACCAGTTAAAGGTCAGCCATGATTGATATTAGCGTGTATGGTGATACTGAAAATTCAAGCATAGAACACAAGGCCATTTTGAAACACATAGGCCTAGTAAGGCGAGTAGCATTGCATCTGCGAGCGAGAATACCTAATTACATGGAAGTCGATGAACTAATACAGGTTGGTACAATTGGACTGATAGAAGCCACAAAAAACTTTGATGCCAGCAAGGGAGTTGACTTCGAACTATTTGCCAAAACGCGCATTCGAGGAGCTATTATTGACCAAGTTAGAAAGTTGTCTTACCTTCCTCGTTCCGCAATGGTAACCATCCGTGAACATAATGAAGCGTCAGCGGCATTGTCTAGTACTTTAGGACGTGAGCCGTCCCACTCAGAACTTGCCGATTTTATGGGTAAAGATATTGAGAGTTTTCAAAAAGAACGCAATCATGCACATCGCTTTCAGACCGTTTCCATAGAATCACAGCTGCCTGAAGTGTCAGATATTCCGAGTACCCTTGGAACTCTGGCGGACGATCCTGAGACTAAACTCTCCAAAGAGCAGCTAATGGCCGCAGTTGCTAGCGCCGTCGCCCAACTCCCTGAGAGAGAGAAAACTATCGTATCACTTTACTATGTTGAAGAGATGAACCTCAAAGAAATAGGTTCAATTCTCGGCGTTAGTGAATCACGGGTTAGCCAGCTATTGTCTCTGACGGTAAAGCAATTGAGAGCTGTGTTAACTCACCAGGATTAGAGACTCATAGCTGTTAACCAAAGACTAATGGCTCTGAGTTTTATCTCTTATTTGGCTTATCCGAGAAAAAGATAATGTCCGGATCTCTGGGCGCTTGAGGGAGCTGCTGACCTGACTGTGCCTGTTGTATATCTGCTTGCCGTTTTAACACTGACAGATATTGCTGTTTCTCCAACGTAACAAGCGCATCTACGCTCTCTCCCAAAGCTTCTAGCGTGCTTACTTTGGTATCAAATGAAGTAAGTTGCATTCCAAGTTCATTAATAGAAGTTGTCAATTTAGATACTGCTTGAGATTGCATTTCAACATCACTCTTCAATGCACCCAGATTAGAGATTATTTTGGTCGTTTCTTTGGCCACTGCACGCCTTGTTTTTTCTGGCCCTTCGAGGTTTAGTATGACCACTTTATCCGCCAACACTTGTTGCTCTGATGCTAACGCTTCCTGAGTTTCCTTCATATGAATTAACGTATCATTGAATTGATCAAAAGATTCTAAAACAAAATTTAGTTTAACTGCTCTAGTAGTCAGCGCATTGAGCATTTTGTCTACCTCAGCTAACCGACTGGAGACCTGACCTAGCATTAGGACATAAATAACCACAGCAACCACTAACGTTCCCGTAGTCCCTATAAGAAACCATTTCAGCCCTTGGTTACTAGTTTGAATGAGGTTTTTCAGCCAGGCGCGATCTTCGTTAGGAAGTTCAAATTTCTGCTGACTTGGTGCTACCTCTTCAACCGGTGGCACTGAAACCTGGGGCTCTTCTGGCGTAGGAGGAGGTTGATCTTGCCCCTCCGATTGGTTCTCTGGAACAACCTCTTGATCAAGAGGTTGTTCATCCCCTTCGGTGTCTTTGCTATTTTCGCTATCACTCATCTGGGTGCCTGCGGGTAAGTCAGTTTATTCCTATAGTGGGAATCGGCATCTAGGAGAGGAACTTTAGCCATACCCGTGTTTACATGGTCTATTCACCATATTCCTTAGCGCCAACTTAACAACTTAAGGTATTTCAAATTAAGCTTTTCATGTTTTGTTGCACCGTAGACACTATGTCTAAAATAGAATTTGTATCTGCCATGATTGCCGCCACAAGAAATCCAATAGTGATACAAGCGCCTACAAAAATGAGAGTTCTGTGAGTATTTTTTGACCTGTGTTTGCCTAAGATGGCGGTATCTAGATCCTTAAGTTTAGCGTTCTCAGATGCCACGTTCTCAACTCGGTCTATAGTGAGGCCCACGGACAGATCAGTCGGTGATCTTTGAGCGTCTGTTTGTTCACTTTCTAACTCTGTAGTCAAATTAATGCTTTTTAATAGGCTCGAAGTCTCTCTTAAATAACCGCTTTCTTTTGCCGAGCGCAATAGATCCCTGACTTGTTCTTGAGTCGGTGCAGATGCTATCCATCTGTGTAAATCCTTACCCAGCAGACTAATAATCCGATCATAATCTTCTCCCTGTCGGTCATCTAAAAACAAAATTAACCGTAAATTAACACCTGGAAAATCTGCCATAAGCCTAGCTAAAAGCAGCCATTGCTCGTTAGCTATGCTATTTGCGTCATGTACCACCATTAAATTAGGAGACATTCCCGTGGCAGGCTGTTCCTTCGCTTCATCAAGACTCATATGCTCAAGAATGTCATTAAACCTGCTTAAAAGCCCATCCGTGGTCGCAGGGAAAAATACATCCATACTGATTCCTTTGATCTTGCGAAGGCGGCTTACCAGCAGTCTTGAGTAATAATCCAGCAGGCTTGGTACATCACTGGTAATTATTAGCCCCAGATTTTCATTAACCACCGCATTAAGTGCAGATAAAAATTCGAGCTTGTCTTGTTTGGAATAAAAGATATCTCCTGCATCTAGCCATGGCTTAAACCCGCCTAGCTGATTTAGTGCTGTTTTAGTCATTTCATTTACCCTCCCACGGGCACCGATAAGTTAATCTTGGAGCGTTCCATCAGTCTTATATCTCATGCCCACTGGAACTTCTGGGGTCGGCTTTTTTGTTGTAGAAACATTTCTATCCAGACTATTAAGACTGAAGACGTATGCGATGACTTGTGCAATTGCATAATACAAATCCTCTGGAATACTCTGCTTTACATCCGTTGTAAAATAGACCGCTCTAGTTAAACTTGGAGCAGAAAAAATAGGGACTCCATTCTCAATAGCTTTTTCGCGAATAGCTTGCGCCATAAAATCCACACCTTTCGCCACAAGCTCTGGAGCTCCGCTACTAGAAGGGTCATAACTTAAAGCCACTGCAAAATGCTCAGGGTTAACGATAACAACATCTGCTTCAGCAACAGCGTCAAGCATCGACGCCATAGCCATTTCTCTCTGCTTTCGTCGGATTTGAGCTTTAACCTCTGGCCGCCCTTCAGTGTCTTTAAATTCGTCCTTGACCTCTTGCTTAGTCATTTTCAGTTTCTTTTTGTGCTCATAGAGCTGATAGGGAATATCGATACCAGCAGCGATTAGTAGGGTCAACGTAACCCAAACAGCACCGCTAGAGATTATCTTTCCAGCTTCCGCCATCGCTGCCTGAACTCCCATAAAGCCCAGAGAAACCAAAGCATTGAATTTACTGATAACCACTAGGTATAAAACAGCGCCAACTAATAAGAATTTGGTTAACGCTTTTGTGAGATCTACCAAAGCTTTCAAACCAAAAATGCGTTTAAGCCCTTGTAAAGGATTAATCTTGCTCGCCTTGGGCGTCAACGCTTTAATCGAAAAGTTATAACCTCCAAGGGCGCCAGAAGCGGCAATGGCAATCACTACTGCAAGAGTAAATATCGGACTGAGAACAAGAATGCTGTCTATCGCCTGCTGGCCAAACGTCATGGGTAACAGATTTTCAGAGAATACATCTCGTCTATCAAAAACAAATCCTGAAGCAAAGATATAGCGTAGTTTGGTAATTAAAGCACCACCAAAAACTAACATGAAAAGCGCAATACCAATCATCATTGCAGCGACTGAAAGTTCTTGAGAGCGCGCAACTTGGCCGTCTTCTCGGGCTTTTTCAAGCCGTTTGGCTGTGGGTTCCTCTGTCCGCTCTTGGCTACTACTTTCATCTGCCATCAGATTACTCCCAACGCCTGACCAAGCTTGTCAAATGCTTGCCGCCAGAGCCATGTAACACGAAATCCAATGCTACTCATGGACATTGCTAAAAGTACAATGCCCGCTAAAATCATTGCTGGAAATCCTACAGCAAAAATATTTAATGCTGGTGCCGCTCGAGTGATAACACCAAGCCCCATGTTAATAAACAACAAGGAAACCATAATTGGCAGTCCCAGTAGTATGGCGCCAAGAAAAGTCATTGTGCTCCACTCGAGCATAAAAGAGACTAATGCTTGGACTTCAACGCTTTGTAGGATCGGTAAAGATGCAAAACTTTCTGCGACCAAAGCTAAAACGAGAACATGCCCCCCCAATCCAACAAAAATGAGCGTCGAACAAATTAGAAGAAATTGAGAAATAACAGGGACATTACCCATATTGGGATCCATCATGTTTGCCATGCTTAGACCCATAGACGCTGACATGGCTTGCCCACCAACTATTAGAGCTGCATTAATAATTTGCAGCATTAACCCCATCAACGCTCCGATAAAGACCTGAACAAAAATTTCTTGTAGCCCCAGTGAAGAGATTGGGTTGAGAATTGGCCAATCATGCACTGGATAGATCATCAGGGTGAGAGTAGTGGCCAAAAGGACCCTGATACGCACTGTGACTGCTCGTATCGAGAAAAACGGTGCCGTTAAAAGAAACGCGGAAATTCGAATCATAGGCCATAGAAACTTGTAAAAAAATTCAACAATGTCTGCGACCAAAAAATCCATCAGATAAACAATGTTGGTATGCGTTCAAAAATTTGTTGGAAAAAATTGACCATTACCGATAGCTGCCAGTTACCAAAAATAATGAGAGCTATGACCATTACTGCAAGCTTTGGAATGAAACTCAGCGTCATTTCCTGAATTGAGGTGGCTGCTTGAAATATACCAACAATTAATCCAACCCCCAGCGCCACACCCAACAGAGGTGCTGCAACCATTACGGCTACCCAAAGGGATTCTTTTCCTAAATCGATCACTTGAGCAATGTCCATTATATTCTCCTAAAAAACAGCAAAACTTGATGTAAGAGAGCCCATAATCAGGGTCCAACCGTCGACCAAAACAAACAGCATGAGCTTAAAAGGCATAGATATCATCATAGGAGACAACATCATCATACCCATAGACATGAGAACACTTGCGACCACTAGATCAATTACGACGAATGGAATATAGATTAAAAAACCTATAGCGAAAGCACTTTTCAGCTCTGATGTTATGAACGCTGGTACTAAAGTGATAAATGGCACATCCTCAGGCCGTTCAATATTGTCCTGATTAGCTATTTCAGCAAACATCGCGATGTCGGTCTCGCGTGTTTGATTTAACATGAATGTTCTAAATGGCGTCTCAGCGTTTAAAACAGCAGCCTCTAGACTAATTTCCTCGTTAAGATATGGTGATATGGCCTCCTCATAGGCAGTACTAAATGTAGGAGTCATAATAAACAAAGTCAGAAACAAAGAGATTCCTACAAGCACCTGATTCGGTGGTGTCTGAGCTGTCCCTAGAGCCTGTCTCAGTAAAGACATAACGATAATAATACGAACAAAAGATGTCATCATCATCAGAAGGGACGGCAGTAGTGTTAAAACCGTCATTAAGGCCAGCAGCTGCAATGAAAGACTGTACTTGGTTTCACCTTGCCCATCATCGATTATATTGACGATTGGCAGTCCACTCTGAGCAATAGCAGGCATGGTGAAACTCAACAAAAAGACTACAATCCAAGGACGGTACGGTACCTGGGGTAAAAGGAGTCTATCGCTTACTAGCCGTGTTCTGGGCATTTATTCCTTTCCTCTGTCCAGTATGTCTAAAAACACACTGCTAAATTTTTTAGTTCCACTGGTTGGAGTAGCTTGCTCTTGAATGTTTGGCATACTCCCAGAGGGCACAGAATTGGATCGTTCTAGAAGAGGCCAATTGCCTAACCTGGTTATATTTTGAGGAGAGACACCAATCAATATCTGTTCTGTTTTGGTCGCAACTAATAGCAGCTTCTGTCGCCCGCCTAAGTTCTGTACGGCCAAAATATTAATATCTTTGACACCCGCACCAACGGACTGGTGGCCCATCTTTTTTAGTGTCAGCAAAGTGACTAACAGCAGCCCAATAACGGCAATAAAAGAACCGAGCATAGACAACCAGTCGGTTGGTGAAATAAGTGACATACTTTACATCTCTATTTATAGGTTCTTTAATCGGTCAGCCGTTGGAACAACACTTGTCAGCTTTATCCCATAAAGGTCGCCAACTACCACTATCTCACCCTTTGCTACTAACGTATTGTTTACTAACAAATCCAGCGGCTCCCCTGCGGCTCTGTCCAGTTGAACAACACTGCCCTGTGCAAGCTCAACTAAATCTCTTATCTTCAAGGAAGCGCGTCCAACCTCAACTGATATGGTTACTGGTATATTCTGTAGTACTTGAGGGTCGAGCTTATCTTTTAAGCCAGCTCCGCTAGAGCTATCGACGTTTTGCTCTTCAATCTCTCGGTCTGTTGTATTGTTTTCTGGGGTTTCCATATTTTTATCTCTGTTAATCTGCCTAAGGCACTGTGTGGCGGTTTTTACTTGGTTGCTTTAAATGGTTTTACAATCTGAATAGCCATTTGCGATAACTGGCTCCCTATATTGCCTTCAAATATAGGTATCTCATTAACCGTTGCTTTTGCCAAATCAGGCTTAGAAAATATCACTACTTCTTCTTCGTGTAGCATTTCAAATTCTTTCAATGTCAGATTGATCGTACCAATTTCAATTCTCATTTCTACTTGGGCACTGGTAACAGCAGACTCCAAATCTTTTTGCCATGTGCTTTCGGGAGACTCTTGCTTGCTAGAACCTTGGGCCCAATGAATAAGGTCATCCCTAACAACTCTCAACATGCTATAAGGGTAAATAATCTCAACCCATCCCATCTTAGTTTTGCCAAAAAATACTTGAAATTTGTTCACAAAAACGGAGCTCAGTGACGAGGTTATCTTGGCTGCTTCCACTTGTGTTTCAAACCCAAGCACCGCTGGGCTAATACTTATAACTGGTTTCCAGGCAGAACGAATAGACCCTAAAACTGAGTTGAGCAAAAGGCTATTAATTGCCCTTTCAGTCGGTGTCAATTTACCACTATCATTGCTTTTGGCAGTCTGAACACCGGGGCCACCAAAATAATTATCCAATGCTGACAAGAGCATAGCGTTCTCAAAAATGACCAGACCCCTACCTCTCAGTGGCCCGATTGCGACTATATTGGTTGCGGTGATTTCGTCTGCCTGCTTACAATAATCGCCAAAACTGACAATTTCAGCAGTCTCTGGGACGATCTTTACTTTATCTTTAAATTCGCCCTCCAGATCACTAGCGAGTGCTCTGCTAATACTCACGTTAATACGATCAAGAGCCCCTAAATTGAAAGTGAGAGACGCTGTTTCACTAGCAATATCATATTTTTGGGCCTTGCTTCCTAAATTAGGAGCCACCTTTGAATCAGCAGAGAGTGCATCTAATTCTTCTGAAGAAAGAAGGTTGTCTTTGTCAGACATAATAAATCCCATCCTGCCCTTCGAAAGACATCTCGTTTAAGGAATTCGCCATTACTGTATTAAAAACTCCGTAAAATACACAGCTTCGACCCCACCAGAGCCCTCTATCTCAGTTAACACCTCATTGATCGTGTTTTTGAGCCTTAAAGCTAGACTTTCACGAAATTCAGGCTGGAGCATCATTTCTTCTGTCTGCTCCGACAGAACCTGAAGAAATGCGCTTCTAATAGGGTAGTCATGTAATTTAACTCGTTCTATTATTTGCTCCTCTTCGTCATAAGCCGTCATTACCGCAACTTTAAGCTGGATCATCTGTCGAGAATTAGAGATATTAGAGATTAGATTAGGTGTGATCTCATGATAAGAGGCTTGGGTCCCCGCACGAGCGTTAGAAGCCTCTTGCTGCAAATCTGCCCTCTCCTTCGAGTCCATAGCGGCAATTGCACTTTCAGCGTCTAGACTCTGATCAAAGAAACCAAGTCCATAAAGTATACCTGCAACAACTAAACCAATAGTAATTATCCCGACAGCTAATAAAATCACGATTTTCGATTTTGACCTTTTAGATGTTATGTCCCCATCTTCTGTGTTTTCTTGTGTCGCCATTTTTAACTCAGCCTTTGTCTTCGTTGTTTATAATCAGCATCTAGTTAAACCTGTATATCTAGGCCCTCGATATTGTTGACCTTTTGGTTTACGGTATTTTGGTCAGCTTTTGAATCAGTTTCGTGTCCTGAACTATTGCTATCTCCATCAGAATCTGTCGGATTTTCGTCAGATCTACCTTGATTTTGATGTCCTACTCCTACATAAGCAGATTCCGTGCCATGTTGTTCTAATTCAGCTTTCAAACGAGGCAACCCCTCTTGAATAAGATCTCTTGTGAGCGCTCGTGAAGCATTAAAATGTGCTTCTAGCTCGCCGTTTTTCATTTCTAACTGCACCTCTATGCGCCCCAATGATCTGGGATGTAGCTCTATTTCAACATGCCACGACCCCTGTTTAATTTGAGCTGCTAGCCTTCGACTCAACGCATCGGTTAACCTTTGTGATAGCTCCAAATATTGATCTTGCCTCCGTAAATTATCTTGTCCAGAGGAGTTCAGAATCTGTTCTGTAGTTCCTTTTTCAGACAAACTTACACGACCGTTAGTCCCGAGCGCTGTAGCCTCACTACTCCGCTCTTTTGTAAAGTTATTCTCTTCAATTACTGAAGAGCGCTTGTATGGCAAGCTTGCTTTTTCCACAGTGTTTGCGAAAGCGGCTAAATCTATCGGTGCTAACTTTATAACTCTTGTGTTTTTAGTTTCTGCGCTTGTCATGTTTTTGGCTACACTAATAGGCATCGCCACTCGAATAACTTCAGGGACAGGCCTATTCGCGTTCGCCTCCGGAGCAATCTGCTTATCAACACTCCGCAGTCCCACCGGTACTTTATGGGAAGTATCGATTCCTTTATCAGACTGAGTTCTCATTTCTGGTTTGATTTCTGGTGGCTTAACTTCTGTCGTTTCAGGTTTGAGAGTTGAGACGCTCACCGGCATGGCTCTATCAAGCGCTTGGGCTTTCACCGTTGCCGAATTAATATTCCCTTTATTCTGAGCATCTAAACCAAAAGGTACTTCTTTAACTGCTCTAGATACTGCAGTTTCTTGAGACGATGCACTCCTTTCTGGGGAGGCAACTTCTACTGCCTTTGAGGGGGCTTTTGTCTCAGCAGTCTCAACTGGGTTTTTCACCGCTACCGAAACAGGCTCTGATTTAACCATCCGGGATGATGCACTTTCTTGAGACGATACGGTCCTTTCAGGGGAGGTAACCTCTACTGCCTTTGAGGGGGTTTTTATCTCAGTAGTCTTAACGCTATTTTTCGCTGTTACCGGTATAGAGCCTAGTTTAGCTGCAGACTTTGTCGGTGCAATATCACCTTTAGCTACTCGAGATGTTGCGCCGTCTTTATTTGTTACGCTCCTTTCAGGTGAGGCTACTTCTACTGCCTTTGAGGGGGTTTTTGTCTCAGCAGTCTCAACTGGGTTTTTCACCGCTACCGAAACAGGCTCTGATTTAACCACCCGGGATGATGCACTTTCTTGAGACGATACGGTCCTTTCAGGGGAGATAACCTCTACTGCCTTTGAGGGGGTTTTTATCTCAGTAGTCTCAACTGGGTTTTTCACCGCTACCGAAACAGGCTCTGATTTAACCACCCGGGATGATGGACTTTCTTGAGACGATACGGTCCTTTCTGGGGAGGCAACTTCTACTGGCTTTGAGGGGGCTTTTGTCTCAGTAGTCTCAACTGGGTTTTTCACCGCTACCGAAACAGGCTCTGATCTAACCACCCGGGATGATAGACTTTCTTGAGGTGGTGCGTTTTTTTGAGAAGAGGTACCTTCTATTTCTTTAGAGAGGGGGGTTATCTCAGTAGACTCAACCGTGTTTTTTGCAGTTACCGGCGAAGACTGTGGTTTTACTGATGGCAGGTCTGTATATGCAATAGCTCGGTTCAACTTGGCTGGTAATGCATTCTCTCCTAGTGATGCTGAGGGCATTTGGCTGCTTGAATTGACTAGAGCGGCTCCATGCATCCTTAGACTGGAAGCTGTGGTCAGTTTCTCTACTAGTTCCTCAGGGATATTGGCCGGAAAGTCATTTTGCTTGCTGGTAAGAATATCTCCAGCCGATCTTCTATTGCCCTGAGTTAAAGGCATTTTCTCCGGATTATCGTCAGGGGATACTTTTTGCGCTAGGGTGTCCAAACGCGTTAGAACTCCATCCTCTCTTTTCACCCCTAGCTGGTTTGAAACACCTAGTTTTGTTTTATCAGTGACAGGGGATTCAACCTCTAAATAAGAATGGTCATTAATCAAAGAGGACTTGTTCTGGCTGATATTTGACAGAGATCCACTAAGTAGATCTGAGCTTGGAGCTGTGTTGGGAGACCCAGAGTTAGATAAGTCGTCAAGTATTGTATCTGCATCCTCCACCACTTCGGCCTTGTTTACTGCTGGCTTAGCCATTAGTATTTCGACCAATTCTGCGTCCAGGCCTTGGATTCTGGCATAATCCATAATGACCTCTTCTGATGGCTCAACGCCACCGAGAAAAAGTTCGGCTCCTCCGCTCAATGTGCGCTTTTCAAGGTCTGTACGATAATCAAAAGCTGGCATTTCTTTGCCACTTTGCTCGGCGTCATTGCCACTTTTTGCCATTTCTTGATCAGCTATGTTTGCCTCTAAGATTGCTCCAAAGGGGCTCTTTTCGCTGTTTGAATTGTCTTTCATCCCCGCGTTCACGCCAGTTTCGGGAGATTTCCCAGACCCAGACAACAAGCTATTGAGCTCAAACATATACCAGTAACTCCATATAATTAATTGTGGTTATATGGATCCAAGCAATTGATGTGCCAAATACTTATTTGTTACTGTCGATGAGGGTTACTATTTATATTAAATTGAATCATATTTTGTGTATCAGTGGCTTTGACCTCTGCTAGCTGATTCCTTTTATTCTGTTTATCCGCTTCTCTTTGTACCAATTTTTGGTGTTTCAAGCGCGCTTGCTCGGCTGTTAAAAGGTCCTTTTTTGCCTCGTTACAACCACGCTCAGCTAGTGTAATTTCATCATTCGCCCGATGATAAATTTCTTGTAGTTGTGTTATAAACTCCCTGTAATTCGTGGCCTCAGCCGTACTGTGATTTTCACTCTGAATCGACTTTAGTCTTTCTCCATACTCGATTAATAGTTGTTTAATCTTTTGACGCCGATCTAAAGCTTGTTGCTTTCGCTGCTCTGCTTGTTGCATTGCATTATGTGCGATACCAGACTTTCTTTGGGCCGTTACTAGGAGCGTATTCCAGATCGATTTAGTTTGACCAGTCATGGCGCATCTGCCAACAAGGTGTCGAGCATTTGCCAACTTTTATTCATACTAATTGTTTCTTGACTCCCTTGTTGTAGCAACTCTTCCATTCTATCTCTTAGTTTAATTGCTTCATCTAGATCAGGATTAGATCCATGCTCATATGCACCTACTTGAATCAAATCTTGATTTTGTTGATAGAGCGACCAGAGTCTGCGCAGCCTGTTTGCTTGGCTTAGCTGTTCTGGAGGGATCAAGCTGTTCATCACTCTTGAGATTGAGCCCATCAGATCTATAGCAGGATAATGCGCAGCATCTGCAAGATCTCTAGAAAGCATCACCTGCCCGTCCAAGGATGCCCGTGCGATATCGACTACCGGATCTGACCGGTCATCACCCTCTGCAAGCACGGTATAAATGGCAGTAACAGAACCAAAGCCTCCACGTCCCACTCCCGCTCTTTCAATCAGCTTTGGTAATAGAGCAAAAACTGAGGGTGGATATCCTTTTACTGTTGGTGGCTCTCCGATTGCAAGGCCTATCTCTCTCTGTGCGTGGGCAACCCGAGTTAAGCTGTCACATAGCATCAATACATTTTTACCCTTATCACGAAAGTACTCAGCTACGAGATGTGTTAAATATGTGGCCTTTAAACGCATGACCGGCGACACATTAGCTGGGGCAGCTATGACTACTGCCTTAGCTAAACCAGTTTCACCTAAAATTTGCCCTATAAACTCGCGAACTTCACGACCCCGCTCTCCAATCAATCCAATCACCACAACGTCCGCTTCTGAGTTGCACGTTAGCATCCCAAGAAGCACACTTTTCCCTACGCCAGACCCTGCCATTAGTCCAATACGTTGTCCTTGACCTAGTGTTAGACAGGTATCAATCGCTTTAATGCCCGTATCAAGTACCCGCTCAATCGGCCCTCTGTCCATAGGCTTGATAGGGAGTCCCTCTAAGCCAAGCTGATCTGTGAAATGAAGGGGTCCTTTCCCATCCACGGGATTCCCAAGGCCGTCGAGCACTCTCCCTAGCATACTGTCACCTAGTGGAGCTCTAAAATGGATAGATCGCACCCAAACGCGGGATCCTGGCCCAATTCCTCCTGGGTCTGAAAACGCCATCAAATAAATTAAGTCATCTTGAAACCCTACCACCTCAGCATCAATGGCCCGCCCAGAATCTAGATGCTCGACTTGACAGTGCGCTCCCACTGGTGCCGAAATCCCCTTCGCCTCGAGGGTCAAACCAACTACTCTAACAAGTTTCCCACTGTGTACCGATGTCGGCGCCCGTAAATTAGCGACATGATGGTCAACCTGCTGGGAAAAGGCATGCATCAACCTAGGTTGCCTCATTTTGGTCAATGGTTTCTGTATTTAAGGGTTCTTGCCTATCATTATCTGTACCTTGCGAAGGTACCGCCTCTTCATTGGGCTCAGCTTCTGCTGCCTCATCAAAGGCATCCTGTGAAGCAACCTCAATATTGGGCTGCTGGAACAGACCATCAGCTAACATGCTCAAGCGATTCTCCAGAAAGTCTTCAATATTTGTTTCTCCAATACTCAGCTCTACACTGCCCCGTGATGTTTTTTGATCAGATTTAAAATCTATTCCAGGAAACTTTTCCAAGAAAGTATCAGTTAACATCTGACGATCAAGAGTATTCATCTTTATCGTAATAGGCTGCTCATCTTGTTGCTGAAGGTCTTTTATCGTCTCCATGACAAGGCGTTCAATGACTACAGGTGACAGTGACAGCTCACCTCTTACCATTTCCTCGGCAAGATGCAAAGATAGCTTTTTAAGGGGATCATAAAACCCGCTGGGATCTTCTTGTGCTGTTCTAATTTTGTCTATTAAAAATACAAACTGTTCTTGAAGTGCTGATAATTTTTCTTCCGCTTGTTTGAAGCCGATTTCAAACCCATGCTCAAATGAATCGCGTTTTGCTTGGTCGAGCGCTACCTGAGTGTCAAACGATTCCTCTATTTCTGCGTCACAATCATCATTTTGAGTTGGTTCGTTTGACCAGGCCCCTGAGTCCTCACTCGTTTGAGCTTGTGTTTCATTTGCGCTAGGCCAGACCTGAAATGCATCAAATTGCGAGGTACTTCTGAGCAAATCCCAAGGGGCCGGAGAAAATTTAGCAGCCACAGGGGCTCTTGCTAACAATGGATTCTCAACCCAGCTATGATTAGACTTATCATCAGACAAAGTCCTCACCTCCGCTAGACATCATAATTTCACCATCGTCAGACAATTTCCTAGCTATGCGAAGAATTGTTTGTTGAGTGTTTTCTACATCGGAAACCCGTGCAGGGCCCTTAGCCTCCATATCATCGATAAATATTAGACGCGCTCGTTCTGACATATTTTCCAAAAACCGATCTTTTATGGTCTGGTCTGCACCCCTTAGCGCCACCATTAAGTCCTCTTGTTCTATGCTGCGTAGTAATGTCTGTACACTTCGATCGTCCATGTCCACAAAATTGTCAAATGTAACCATTTTCTCTTGAATCTGATTGGCAAGGTCATTATTGTCAATTGACAAAGCTTTCATGACTTGCGAAGAGAGATCAGATTTGGAGAAATTCATTATCCCCGCAGCCGCCTCAATCCCACCAATCGTTGAAGATTTTGCCGAAGAATTTGAAAACTGTTCTGACACTACGCTTTCTAGTGCCTTCATTGCTGAAGGTTGAACCGAATCAAGCATGGCGATACGTTGCAAAATGTGAACATGCCTATCTGCCGGTAAGTATCCGAGCACCTCTGCCGCAGCTGGACTTTCCAAGACAGAAAGCACAATCGCAGCGACTTGGGGAGGCTCTTCGACAACAATTTCCGCTATTGCCCGCGGATCCATCCACTGCAATATGTCTAGACCCTCATTTGAAGAGGGGGGCATTATTTTCCCTAATACAGTAGCCGCTTTGTCTTCCCCCAGAGCCTTGTTTAGCACATTGATGACGTAATCTGAACTTCCCAATCCTAGGTTGGTTTGTGTCTTAACAGTGAGAATAAAATCATCGAGCACCTGATTAACAGTGTCTTGAGACAGATTAGCGACACTGACCATTGATGCTCCTAGAGAATTGACTTCCTTGGGATTAAGAAACGGGATGATGTTTGCTGCCTGCTCTTCACCAAGAAGAAGCACAAGTACGGCCGCCTTATCACTACCTGTCATTGACGAAAAATCCGGGTCAGCCGACTCTGTTTCAATACCATCAATAGACGATCGATCTTCCTTTACTGCTTTAGCCATGTCATTTCTCCTGTAAAGGACTCGTTATTTATGCCGTTGAAATCATTTGTTTAAGCACATTTGCCACACGTTTAGCATCGTCAGCCGCTAGCAATCGAATCAAAGATACTTTGTCATCATAAGTGTTTGCAGTATCCAGCATTTCAGCTGATACATTTGGATTTTTAGGCCTAAGTTTTTCCTGCAATACCTTTAGAGCGTCTGGCTTTCCTGAGGCCGCTAATTTTAGTTCTTCTTCGGAAAACCGCCCGTCATTTTCAAGGCCAAGCTGCCGCATACTTTCCTGTATTGTCGGACTCTCCTTAGCGTAAGTTTTCAGCATGGGACGAATTACAAAAAACAAGAAACAAATTAGCACTATCGCAAAGCTGAGGTTTTTTATTAGTCCCAGAATTTGATCATTTTCGTGCCATTTAACAATGATTTCAGGGGTAGCTTGCTGCTGCTCAAATGTTGTCGATACGATCGTTACAATATCTCCGCGTTGGCCGTCATATCCTACAGCGCCCTTAACTAATTCAGTAAACCGTTCCAACTGCTCCTTACTATATTTCTCATTATCATCCGAATCGTTCACTTCGACAGATTCTCCGTCAGCGCCTTCATTATTGTTCACAGTAGGTTTTACAGGAGAGTTAATCACAACAGCAACAGACAATCGCTCTAGTAGCCCGCCTTGCCTTTTGACATGCCTTACTGTGCGATCAATTTCATAATTACGTGTAGTTGTGCTACTCATCGGTCCAGATCCCTCAGGGCCCTGTGCTGAACCTTCTCCCTGAGCAATTAGCTCACTATTGGGTTCGGTGTTTGATGCTGCACCCGGAATCCCCATAACAATATTTCCTGAGCCGCGTTCTACCGAAAGGGTTTCTGATCTCGCCCTAGGCCCATTGTCGTTTCCATCATACTCTTCATAGGTAGATTCAATTTCGGTAAAATCTAGCTGTACTTCAACCTCAGACCGAACATTCCCAAGGCCAACAACTGGAGTAAGTAAAGCCTCGATGCGCTTACGATAGTTTTCTTCTAGTTTTTGTTTATAAGTCATTTGTTCGGTGTTCATCTTAATCGGTGAAAATCTAGAATCGTCCGTTAAAAGCTCTCCTCGCTGATCAACGACTGAAACATCCCCTGCCGCTAAATAGGGTACGCTTGATGCCACTAGATGAATAATCGCCTGGACCTGCGATTGGGATACCGCTCTCCCTGGATACGGAGATACAACAACTGACGCTTTAGTAGGCGTGCGGTTTCTAACAAAAACACTTTGCTTTGGAGAGGCTAAATGTACTCGTGCAGACTCAATAGTTGCAATGTTCGAAATGCTTTGAGCCAGCTCCTGTTCAACTGCTGATAGATAGCGAACCTGCTCCATGAACTGGCTAGTCGTCATAGACGCTGAATCGTTCAGGGAACCTATGCCTCCTATGGTGCTGCTTTTGGGGAGCCCTCTGGCCGCCAGAAACAAACGAGCTTCATGATATCTGCCTGCCGGCACCCTCAGATCACCAGTTTTGGTATCAATACTTGCATCAAAATCAGCTCCCTCTAGAGCCTCGAATGCAGACTGACGATCAGCCTCTGCTAGTCCCGGATAAAGGCTCCGAAGAGACGGGTCTTGAGTCCAAGAATAAACAAGCAAAATAACAAATATAGTAATAAATGTGATAATTGCGGGCATCGCCTTTTTAACCGCGGGTTGGCTAAAGAGATCTTGGATTCCAGCTTGGTTCGTCACTCGGCCGGTTTCTATTGCAGTTTGCGCCCTTATGTTAGGTACTGGTGCAAGGTTGTCTTGTTGCACAAGCGCTGCTTGATTAGCTAGGCTATTTGACCCTGAAGGGTTGCTCAGAGGGAGATTGCTTGAATTTGCTAAGGTAGTGGCCATTTGAATTCTCTAGTAAATGCTTATACAGGCATATTGATAATTTCTTCGTAAGCTTTGAGTACTTTGTTTCTAATCTGTAAAGTTGCCTCAAAAGCTAAGGATGATTTTTGAATACTCATCACCACATCTGTTAGGGGAATCTCTGCCCCTCTCTCATAGTCAGTTTTCATCTGAGCAGCAGTCTGTTGTGTGGCATTTACCTCTTGTAGAGCAGCTTTAACACTGTCAGTAAATCCGACTTTCTGGTCAGACGACAATCGATTTATCAAATTCGCGTCTAAATTGCCCGCTTCTGCAATATCTGTCTGATATTGACGAATTTGCGAAAGGATAGACTGTACATTCCCAATGTTTGTTGGATTAACCATATTTCGATTCTCCGTTTTTATCGAGCATAGGCCCTAGTAACTACTAGGCCCTGTTCGCGCAGTCGTTGTAATTTGTGTCGTAATGTCCTTGGGCTGATGCCTAGCTTATTGGCAGCTTGTGCACGACTCTCTGAACCCTCAAGAGCAGCAAGAATGACTTCATATTCGTTGTCTCGTTTGACTTGAAAGAGTGGCTTCCTGTGTTCTTCGTTTGCGTATCTCCCACTCAAGTCACCACGTCTGATCTTGTTGTCAACTAGTTGATCGTTACTGCTAACACCTAATGAAAACGATTCTGTAAAAGATGAATTTTGATCATCAAATATAAGGTGTTGCTTCTCAATAGTAGTATTTTCCGTCAATACACTTGCCCGCAGCATAACGTTTTGCAGCTCTCTAACATTACCGGGCCACGGATGCGCAAGAAGGCTATGTTTAACATTTTGGCCTAGACTCACACGCTTTCCGTTGCCCAATTGCTCAGATGCAAATTGTTCAGCGAGAGGGATGATGTCATCAGGCCGATCTCGCAGTGGAGGGATAGTAATTTTAAAAGCACTTAAACGAAAATAGAGATCTTCTCTAAAAGTGTGATTATCAATTTCAGCTTTTAAATTTTTATTTGACGCAGCTACAATCCTAATATCCAAATCAATACTTTTCTGGCCGCCCAATCTGGTCACCGTTCTTTCCTGCAGAAGTCTTAGTAACTTTGCCTGTAGGTGGAAGCTCATTTCGCCGATTTCGTCGAGAAAAATTGTCCCGCCTTGAGCCTGTTCGAAAAGTCCCGGTTGAACTTTAGTTGCGCCTGTGAAAGATCCCTTGTCGTGCCCAAACAGCATGTCTTCTATCAGGCTTTCAGGCATTGCTGCACAGTTGAAGGCGATAAAAGGACCCTGAAATCGGGGCGACGCATCATGCAGTATCCGAGCTAATACCTCTTTCCCTGCGCCAGTCGGTCCTGCTAATAATACAGTGACATTTGATGCGGCAACACGTTCAGTAAGTGCTAAAAGTTTTCTACTAATTGGATCAACAAAAACAAATTTTGCTACTTCACTCTTATCGGGCAGACCGTGCTCTTTAATAATTTCTATCCACGCCTCATTATCTAAAAGGTCTTGGGCCACAACCGACGCAGTACCTCTTGCGGTAACCTCAACTGCCAATTCAAGCGCGTGCCTGGGAATACGAACAACTATTGGAATCTGAATTTCCTTTGCATCCAACATTGCTTTTATTTTATTTAGCGGAGCGATATCCTCGCCAAGCCCGAGCACTATGAGTTTAGTATCCTCAAAAACTAGGTTCGCAAGATCACTGCAAGATGCGCCTTCAACTACAATCTCGCTGCCTAACATTACAGACAGATCCGGTGCTGAGCGCCCCGAATCAGAATCGATCCATAGAATTTTTTTTGCTCTTTTTTCTGCCACCAGACATCCCCTGGAAATTGCCGCTTTAATCTCTAATCAAGCTAAGCAAGGAACATGCCAAAAAAAAATTTGCTTTTAATCAGTGACTTATAACTAGACCGGCAAATAAGTGTCAGTTATTTGCCACCGGCAAGGGGTCAGGAAGTTGACACAAAAATAGTGTCGAGAAAAGCTATAATTTATAGTAGATCAATAACTATTTGAAAGGTCGTACTTATTTATTTTCTCTATTAAAGTCGTCCTCTGAAGACTCAGAAGTCTAGCTGTCTTTGATACATTCCCTTCAGCTCTTTCCAAAGCTTGCTGAATAAGGTGCCTCTCAATACGCAAAAGATGCTGCTTCAACTCCATGCCTTCTTCAGGTAACTCACTTCCTCCCTGCGCTAAGGCAATCACCCGAGTTACTTCATCTTCTGCTTTTTTATTATATTCAGTCTCGTCATGAGCAGCCGCGTCAAGGGCTATCAATCCGGCATCCATTGATTTTTTTAAGCCCACAGCATTACAACCAAATCCATTGCCTTTTGACTGTTTATCGGCTTTTTGTGTCCGTAGACCCTCAGGGACCATACTAATAGGTACTTTATGCAAGTCTACTATTTGTCCACCGTAAAGCGCCGTATACCTGTCTACTAAATTAGCTAGCTCACGCACGTTTCCTGGCCATTTGTAATTCAGTAAAAGGGCCATGGAAGATGATGTAAACCTTATTGGTCTTTGATTGGCCCCAGCATAATGCTTTGCGAAATAGTCTAGCAACATTGGTATATCTTCTTGTCTCTCGGCTAAAGTACGTATCTCGATAGGCATGACGTTCAATCTATAAAAAAGATCTTCGCGAAACAGCCCTTCCCCAATTAATTTTTCAACGTTTTTATGGGTTGCCGCGACGATGCGAACGTCGATAGGTATGGATTCTGTTGAGCCTACAGGGTCGATGGTGCGCTCTTGTAAAACTCGTAAAAGCTTAACTTGCAATTCCATCGACATATCCCCAATTTCATCAAGAAACAAGGTGCCTTTGTTAGCCAGTTGAAAGCGCCCTTTACGATCGCTGATTGCTCCAGTGAAAGATCCTTTTCGGTGGCCAAAAAGTTCACTCTCAAGCAAGTCTTTGGGAATAGCACCACAGTTGACTGGAACAAAGGGACCAGATGCTCTTGCTGAACAATTATGAATTGCATTGGCAACCACTTCTTTACCCGTACCGCTATCGCCAAGAACTAGGACCGTAGATTCCCCAGGACCTATTACTTGTATCAGCTGACGCAATTCTTGCGTATGCTGGCTTATACCAATAAATGAGTTAAGATTGTTCAAATTCTAGAACCTCTTGTTACTAGCCCACTTTTGAGCCACTCAAAAAAGGACCCCAAACCGTCGGGTTTTTACGTAGTTTATTCAATAATGAATTATAAAGATAGAGCAGAAGCGCAGTATTTTAAGAGTTTTAACGTTCTTTTGTATAACGAATTATCAATAAGTCGCTAAATTATATAGTTTTAATGCATTTCATATATGAGTGTAATTATTTATTACTAATCTTGTCCATGAATCTATACTAAAAAGAATAATAGATAATTAAATAAATAGCCTAAATACAAGCGCTTTATATTGGTCATATTGCCTTAATTACTATTGTTGGTAGACATCTTGTTTGTCTGCCTTATTTCAATTAAAGAAACCTATACAGCAACCGATAATAGTAATACATTAAAAAAATGAGTCCTGACAATGAACCATTCCTCACGCCGCGGAGTCGCATCCTACCAAGATGTTAATATCACAACCAAAGTTTCTTACGCAACAAGCCTAGAATTAACTGAGCTACTTTTTAAGGGTCTTTGTGACTCCCTTGCAAAAACGGAAGGGCACTTTGCACGCAATGAAAGAGAAGAAAGAGGAATGGCGATTGATCGTTGTCTTAAAATACTTGGAGGCCTTCAATCATCTTTATCCTTTGGCAAAGGCAACGACCTGGCTAAAAATCTGTCAGATATTTATGATTACTCTTCTCGTCGCTTACTAAAGGCTAACGCAGATAACGATATTAATGCGGTGATAGAGGTTAAGGGTCTAATCGGCGAGCTCAATAGCGCCTGGGCACTTTTACCGGAAATTCTAAAAGAAAATCCTATCGCTAAAGCATCCTGAAACAAAAATGACCTTTATGGCTATGGCTAGGCAACTAGCAGCGCTCCTTTGCTCTAGCCTTATTTCGCTTGTATTATGATTTCTATTCTACGGTTCCGCGATCTACCCTCACCCGTCGCATTTGTATCCAATGGCTGGATATCAGATAGACCGCTGACCATAAACTTTACCTTTTCCAAACCAGAATGAGTCACAAACCTCTCTGCAACAGCAGCTGCCCTTGCAGAAGAAAGATCCCAATTGGATCGGTACACTTCATTAAATGCCAACGGAATATTGTCTGTATGTCCCTCAATTTTCACAGTTCCTGCCACTCCAATCAAGGCAGACCCTATGCTGTCTAATGTTGGCAACACTGAAGGCCTAAGCTTCGCTTGACCGCTGCCAAAAGACACTTTGTCTGCAAGGCGAATAATTATCTTATCACCTTCTCTAATCACTGAAACAAGCCCTTTAGAAGTATAATCTACTAATTCACTGTGGATGCGTCTGTACTGGTCAGCAAACAACGCCTCCTGAGCAGCATTTTTTTTCTCATCTTGAGATAGATTTGTCCTTTCCACCAAGATGTCCCTATTCAATGCAGCCTTGAGTCTAGCGACTTTGGCATACACCGCAAGCTCCTCTGCTGAAATCTCTTCTCTTGAATTTATTTTTTGTCCAGTTCGATCACTGCCACTAATATCGGGTGTGGCGACCTGCACAATTATCTGCTGGGGCAGTTCCTCTATGGTAACTTGCCCAAATGCTATCTCCTTTGCAAGCGCCATTTTGAGCACCTCAACAGGTGAATTACCCTTGTCTGGGTTAGATCCTGACAAGATGTTAATACCATCATAATTGCTACCATCGAAGACCGTTTCGGTTTTTATCTCTCCCACAAACTGGCCAGTGCCGTGATTTCCCGCACTTGGCATTATCTTTGTCGAAAAGCGCTCTTGTCCGTCTGGGTACTCAACAATTGGCTTTTCCGACTGCTGGCCCGATCCATCTTCTTCCTCGGCGGCATTTAACGCAGACCCTCCCATGTTCATATCAGCAAAAGCAACCAGTAGAACAAAAAATGCCATCAGCAGCGTCGCCATATCCGCAAATGTGCTCATCCACAATGGAGAGCCCTTCTTGCAAGGGAGACATTTTATCTGAGTGGTAAGTTCTTCATCTTGAAGTATCATTAGTCAGTGCCTACACCGGCGACCCCTTTAACAATGATATCAATCCTCCTATTTCTCTTTCTTCCTTGTTCTGTATCGTTGGAAGCTAAAGGTTGAGTGTCGGCAAATCCGGCTACCATGAGACGACTCGCTTTCAACCCAGAATCTTCAATCAATGCAGCGGCGACAGATGACGATCTTGCTGCGGATAGGTCCCAATTAGAGATAAATCTCTCACTGAAGATAATAGGGATGTTGTCAGTATGACCTTCGATTCTAATTTTACCGGCGTCTGCTCTTAAGGAGCCCCCAAGTTTGTCTAATATGCGCCTGCTCTGTGGATTGAGCCGAGCACTCCCAGAAATAAAGGCCTCGACACTAGCTAACCTTACAATCAACTCGTCTTCCTTCAGCTTTACAACAAATTTATTTGCGAGAATCTCATCATCGAATTCTTTAATTAGTTTATTATATTTTTCTTGTGCATCTCTTTTGCGATCTTCAAAATCAGGGTCATCTGCGGCAAGATCCTGCTTTGACACTTGAATGTTCTTGGCTAATGTCTTTTCCAAGTCAGCCACTTTAGCCGCTATTATTAACGTGCTTGGGTGAATAAGTTGACGTCCCTCGCTAGCGATTACACTTATATTTTTACCACCGCTAGTAGCGAACGATTGAAGCTCCACGACAAGATCATCGGCGTCCACTTTAATCTTAACTCGTCCAGCTTCCATCTCGTCAGATAACACCTCCTCTAGCTTCATCAAATCACCCTCACCCAAAGTCGAATACTCTGATGAAAGGCCTCCTTGAAGCCCTGAGGCATCAACCTTTTTTTCTTTTGCCCCGAAACCAAGTACTTCGGGACTTCCTGTCCGCTTCGCCTTTGTATATTGCTCGCCTGACTTGAGCGTGAGAGTCTCGGCTTTACTCACTTCTAAAAGGTCAACGCCAAATCCTCCTCTTACTGATGCCGCAAACTTAGCTTGCTCGTGAACATCTACATTGATGAATGAATACATCAAAGCGAAAAATGCCATCAGTAACAGAGACATATCAGCAAAGGTAGTCATCCAACCAGGGGCTACTGGCTTACATTTTGGACAATTATCCAGCTTCAAGCTCAGCCTCTAGTTCGTCTTCTTGAGCACCCTTTTTCTTGGGGGCTAAATAGACTTCGAGTAAATCTTGTAGCACTCTTGGGTTGGTATTGGCCTTGACGAGAAGGATTCCCTCGGAAATAAGTTCATTATTGATTTCTTCTTTCCGAGCGTAACTATCTAGCTTCATGGCCATCGGGATAAAAACAACATTAGCTAATATTGCACCATAAAGGGTGGTTAATAAGGCTATAGCCATTGCCGCCCCTATACCAGAGGGGTCTGTTAAATTTGATAACAAATTGACAAGCCCTATTAAAGTTCCAATCATACCCATCGCTGGAGCTATCTCTCCAGCAGCGGTAAATATTGTTGTGCCAGACTCATGGCGCTTGGTGATCATTGTCATCTCCCGCTCCATCATGCTTCTCAAAAAGGAGGTACTCTCGCCATCAACGAGAGCTCTAACGCCCTTCGCTAAAAATGGATTCCCTAATTCCATTCGCTCCAGGGCCCTCCAGCCATCTTTTCTGGCAACAGTAGCAATTTCAATTAATTCATCGATGAGATCTTGAGGTTCGTCTGCCTTGTGAATAAAGACCTTTCCTGCAGCAGATAGTGCAGCAGTCGCCTCCTCCAGCGTGGTTCGGAAAAGGACCACCATTGTGGTGCCACCGACCACCAGTCCTACAGATGAAGCTTCAATCAAACCATTGAGGTCGTCAACCCCCAGGCTGATAAAGGCAAATGCGCCTATTAATCCCACGATAGATGCCAAGTTCATGCTTCTCTCCAAATTAGCGAATATAATACGGCCTGACTCTCCTGAGCTATCCACAAGGCTTGTCATGAGGGTAGGTAGAGTAATCGGCAGTTATACTGACATTCTTGAACCATCACCCATTCTTAACCAGAGAGCACTTTGACCGCAGGTACACAACTTGTAATTATTCAGAACAAGCCGCACAATATGATATGTTAGTTCGCATAGAATATCCTTTAAGGCTAATGTTTTCCATGTTTTCCGAGCATATTTTTTATGCAAATTAGTAATTTATGGCGGATGCCGGGAATGCTTTCGATATGAAGCATGTAGTCAAAGATGGTCTTTACTTACCTAGGCAATGGACATCTGCCCTCAGAGCCCTGGGCGTTTTAATATGCTTGTTTTTGACTACCGGCTGTGACAGATATGCCACCAAACCTCTTTGCTCAAACTACCTTGCCGATAACGGTGGCATCAATAACTATATTGTTTATGATGGAGGGTCTGCACTTCGCAAGGACTCTGGACTCACTTGGTATCGTTGCCTAGCAGGAGCATTTTTTGCCGAGGGCTTTTGCCGAGGAACCGCATCAAAACTAACGTGGGAACAGGCCCAGATTTTTGCTAGTGATTTGTCAGAAAAATCTAATGCGCAGTGGCGCGTGGCTTCCGCAAAGGAAATCAAACAAATTGTTGAGCCAGATTGCGTAGGCCCCGCTTTAGACAGTGTCGTTTTCCCAGATATTGACGCTGCAAACCTATGGACTAGCAGCAACAGCTGGAAACATAACAACCAATATGCCTGTTCCATTTATTCATATAACGGAGCACTCTCTTGCAAGCAACCTCGCAAGACTCCACTTCCCTTTTTACTGGTATCGTCACAACAAAAACCTCTAGAGTAAACTAACTACTTGATCCCTTTTGGTTTGGCCACAAATGCCAAACACCCGTGCCCTTGCACGCGCAACACTTCTTTAGACGGAAGTAAATTGGATTTAAAGCCCATGGACAGGCAGCCATAGGGTCGCTGTGGGTCATGAGTAATACTAAAATTTTTGCAGTCCCAACAGGTTGCACTAGCGGCTTTTTTTGTCATCATCCGACTTCCAATATTCGTGATAAACTTTCCAGATTAAAGTTGTTACTAGACCAATACCTACTGCATCTGCCACGACAGCTGTTAGAGACACATTTTTTAAAAATGATAGCTCCACTTCAAACACTAATAGAGCTAATAGAACACACACAATGGATAAGAAAATTCGCAATCTTCGGCAAAATAGACAAGGCTTGTCGTTATCTTGTGAATCTTGGAAATTTAACCATTTTTTCAACTATCACCTTCCTTTGTTATTGTCAGTGGGCGCTTGGTTCGATTTAAAATTGAACCCTTCCTAAATTGCTTTACTCGTTAGTTTACCGCCGCGCTAATTACTCTTACTTGTAAGCCGCTAAGCAAATCCACCGGAATGCTCAAAGTTGCACTTAAGTTAATTCGTGCATGCTCCCCCGCGGCTATCGCCGTAGGCCAAACGAATTTTCGAGAGATACTATCCCCCTGTAGTTCTAGTTCAATATTTCTTACCACAAAAGTTGCTCGGTTCTCTAAAGTAACATATACATCTCCCCGCAGACTTGATGCAATTCTCGCTTGAACAAACCTCTCAGGGTAAAGGTTTTGTGTGGCACGCTGTAAGCTCTGTCGAGACATTAGACTAATGCGTCTATCTCCATTTGCTCCTTGAGACAGATACTGGATCGCCTTGGCATATCTCTTGGCTCTCATCTCTTCCTCACCGAGGTAGTAACTAGCAGCGGGGGTTGGTAGCAAAGCGTAACTAAGTTTAATGTCAGCAAGACCTTTCGCTCGCTCGCCTTTATCATGACGCAGAATTCCGCGCTCCAAATAACCACTGAAATGGCCCCGATTTTTTCTAATAGCTGTTGAAAAAGCCTTATCCGCATTGTCCTTTTTATCCAGAGCTTTCCAGGCCTTTCCGCGCAGCACCCAGAAAGAAAACTCATCTGGCTGAAGAGAAACCGCTTTGTCTAGCGAACTTAAAGCGCTCCTTGGATCATCTTTTTGTAGAGCCTCCTTGGCTTTTTCTGCCGCTTCGTAAGCTGGCTCATCCTCTTTTAACTGCCTAATGGCTGTCTGGAAACGCGTCCTGCCTCGATCGCCGCCAGGCAAAGTTCTAGCCTTTATCCGATTTGCCTCCACTCTCTTCATTGAAGGGGGATGACTAGCAAATAAAGCTGATAAGAAGCTCGTTGCTCTATCTTTACTAAGAGAAACAAAAGTTTCTTGTAATTCCACAGCACCCTCTAAGTCATAGCCGGCTTGGGCCATATAATCCATACCGTAATAATCCGCCTCAAGCTCATCATCTCGACCATATTTCGCCAGCCAAGCTGCTGCTCCGGCTTGAGATGCCAAGCTATAAAGTTGATCGTTCCTGTTCTCTTTGACAGTCACTCCAACAGCCATGACCCCGAGGCTAAGGAGTGTCCCGCGGCTCATTTGTGCCGCGCTGTGGCGAGCCGCTGCGTGAACAATTTCGTGACTCAACACTGCAGCAAGCTGAGCCTCATCCTCAAGGTACGTTAAAAGGCCTCGATTAATTGCAATCTTACCCCCAGGCAGGGCCCAAGCATTGGGAACTGAATTGTTAATCACTACGAACTCAAAGGGTAAGTCGGGTTGGGCGCTAAATGTTGCTAATTTTTTACCTACTTCCGCAACATAGCCCTGTAGTTCAGCATCAAGGTAATAATCACCTCCTTGGGCTTGTCGAGAAGGACTATAGTTTTTTTCACCCAAAGTGATTTCTTGCTGTTTTGACATCAACAAGAATTCATTTTGTCCTGTCACTGGGTTAACACTGCAGCTTGTTATAAACAGCATAGTAAGGAGTAA
>ENA-OSET01000197-OSET01000197.1-sediment-metagenome-genome-assembly--contig:-NODE-197-length-68073-cov-22.682143_pt1 | contig 68073 bp, 46 predicted proteins | sample MGYA00237882_ERZ534229 | MGnify/ENA primary metagenome ERZ534229 (study PRJEB26408, sample SAMN06266212) | sediment metagenome | isolation source: Hudson Canyon methane seep mesocosm | place... | reverse complement strand
AAGCCTGGCTTTACTCGATATATCAAACGTGAGCCACTTGGCGTAGTTTTGGTAATAGCGCCTTGGAATTATCCTCTCCACACACCTATTAATGCCATTATACCGGCGTTACTGGCCGGAAATTCTGTGATTCTGAAACATTCTTCACAAACACCTTTGTGTGCGGAGCGTATCGTTGACGCGTTCAAATCTGCAGGTTTACCTGAGGGTGTTTTACAATATTTACATATGAGTCATGAAAATACAGAGAGACTCATTAAATCTCCAGATATTTCCGGTGTGGCTTTTACGGGCTCTGTTTCGGCTGGAGTAAAAGTTGAGCAAGCAGCTGCAGGCCGCTTTATTAATGTAGGTTTGGAGTTAGGAGGTAAAGACCCCGCGTATATTCGTTCCGATGCTGACCTTGATTATGCTGTTGAATGTACCGTTGATGGGGCTTTTTTTAATACAGGTCAATCTTGCTGTGGTATTGAACGAATTTATGTTCACGAATCAATCTATGAAGAATATGTTACCAAGTTTGTAGAGTTAGTTAAGCAATACAAGTTAGGTCGATCTGACGACCCTGATACAACATTAGGACCACTGGTTAAGGAGTCTGCAGCAGAGTTTGTTCGAGGGCAGATAGTCGAGGCAATGAAGCAGGGCGCGACTCCACTTATAGACCCTTATAATTTTAGTTTGGATAAAAAAGGCACCGCTTATATGGCGCCGCAAGTATTAGCAAATGTAAATCATTCGATGAGAGTTATGACAGAAGAAAGCTTTGGCCCAGTGGTCGGTATTATGAAAGTAGCTTCGGATGAGGAGGCGCTTAAATTAATGAACGATAGTGAATTTGGTCTTTCAGCTTCAATATTTACCTCTGATATCGATACCGCAGTCATATTAGGTAATCAAATTGAAACAGGTACTTTTTTTGTGAATCGATGTGATTTTCTAGATCCTGAACTTGCTTGGACAGGTGTAAAGAATACCGGACGAGGTTGCACGCTTTCCACGCAAGGTTTTGACGCCTTTACACATTTAAAATCATTTCATATTAAAACCAAAATTTAAGGAGTGGTCATGTCTAACCTTACTGCGAATTGGAATTACCCAAACAGTATTTTTGCTGGCGCAGGCCGTATAAGTGAATTAGCGGATTGTTGCAAAAGTTTAGGTATGAAAGCTCCATTACTGGTTACTGATCCTGGTTTAGCATCTTTGCCAATGGTGATTAATGCTCTGAAAGCGTGTAATGACTCAGCACTAAATTGCGGTTTGTTTAGCAATATACAAAGTAATCCTACAGGACGAAATGTAGAGGATGGCGTCGATGCCTTTAAAGAAGGCCATCATGATGGCGTGATTGCTTTTGGTGGCGGTTCTGCCTTGGATGCTGGAAAAGCTATTGCATTAATGGTGGGACAAAACAGACCAGTTTGGGAATTTGAAGATGTCGGTGATAATTGGACGCGCGTTAATGAAGCTGGTGTGGCGCCTATCCTTGCAGTACCAACAACTGCAGGTACGGGGTCTGAAGTTGGTCGTGCATCGGTCATCACGGATGAAGAGAATCATGTAAAACGAATAATATTTCACCCTAAAATGTTACCGCAACTCGTAATCCTTGATCCTGAATTAACCATTGCCTTACCTGAGAATGTTACCGCCGCAACAGGGATGGACGCCCTGTCGCATTGCCTTGAAGCATTATGCTCTCCATTTTATCACCCAATGGCTGAAGGGATTGCTATCGAAGGTATTCGCCTAATTAAAGAGTATCTACCTCGTGCTGTTGGTGATGGTAATGACTTAGAAGCTAGAACCCAGATGCTTGTTGCTTCAAGCATGGGGGCAACTGCTTTTCAAAAAGGTCTTGGCGGTATGCATGCCATTGCCCACACATTAGGCGCATTGTATGGCGCCCACCATGGTTTGTTGAATGCGATATTAATGCCTTATATATTAAAAGCTAATCGTTCAGAAATTGAAGAGCGAATTGAAAGGTTAAGTTGCTACTTAGGTCTAAAAGACAATAGCTTTGATGGGTTTATGGCTTGGGTTCTGGAGATGCGTGATAACTTAGATATCCCTAATGACCTAAAATCAATTGGAATCAATGGTGAACAGGCTAGCTTAGTTGGCGAAATGTCAGTTGCTGATCCATCAGCGGGTGGAAATCCAATTCCATTCTCATCAAATGAATATGCCCGGATATTTATTCAGGCAGTTAAAGGAGGCAAATAATTCTCTTCTCTACCTGCTTATAAGGCTTGGTTTATAAGCGTGTATGTGTTTTCTGCAGAGTGTTGAAACTTGCTCTGCAAATATATTAAGGAAAGCAGAAGCCAGAATTAGAATAAAAGCACGATCCAAACGAAACTCCTCAAAAGCCGAATCAATAAAAAAGCCTAATGTTGGAATACCAAGGATGCCAAGTATTGCAGTTTCTCGTAGTATGGTTTCACCTCTGTAAAGTGTAAAAGCCAAAAACTGCCCATAAATACGTGGTATCAATTCAAAAAAATACAGGTTTGTAGCAGTGCTTGTATCACTGCGTAATTTAAGTTCATTACTGTATTGGCCTACTAAGTGAGCTAGTAATGCACCATTGTGAAGGCCGAGTGCAATAATTCCGGGTATTAGAGATGGTCCTAAAAGAATTAATGCAATAAAAGCAAGCAAGAACTCTGGAATACAACGAATGGTTGTTAAAACAAAGTGACCAATATTTCTATAAATTCTCCGTTTAATCAAATGCTTTGAAATTAAAGGGAACCAAAGTAGTGTAAGGAATGCTGAAAGGGCAAAAGCAAATTGACCTAATAATAGAGAATAACCAACACCCGGAAGAATTTGTGATTCCAAAACAGGGGAGAACCAATCCCAAAGCAGGGAAGGTAATTGTGTATCACTTATTATTTCGTTTTGACTCCGGTTTCTAATTGGCGTTGGGGTTATATCATTCAATAATTGATAAGCCATTTCAACGTTATCTTCTGAAGTTGATTCAGGGGGAGTAGTAGGGGGAAGCAAGATAATGGAGAACGTAAAAAGTATTATCATGGTGAAACGATTAGCCCAAAACCTCATACTCAACACTAAACCGATAAATATGAATATTAGTGCAGCAACTTCTGCATAACGGCCTATTTTTAAATAAGAATCAAGTTGATATCCGATCGTTGGTAAGCCGATAAATCCAAGCACCACACTCGCTCGTAGGGCACACTCAAACCGGTATTTGCAGTAGCTTGAAATTCTAGGCCAAGCTAGGGGCAGGGTTGTATAGATAAATCGACTAAGATGTTTACCTTTCAATTGGTGGTAAGCTTCTTTCGAAGTTTCTTGTTGGATTTCAGCAAATACCCGTGCAAAGGTTGCGCTAAAAGGAATGGCTAATGCCAGCATTCCAGTCAGGCTGGATAAGCCAAATATCTGTATTAATATCAGTGCCCAAAATAACTCATGTATGGATCGTAAGAAGGCCATTAATGCTCTTATGCCAGGGAGACGATAGACCTGAGCAATGCAAAAACCAACTAATGATGAAAGCACTACAGCTTGAATTGCAAAAAAAACCGTATGTAGAAGTGCATCAATCACGCCGTCAATTATAAAATTAGGATGTAGTAAGCCGTCGAACATTTTTCTTAGTTCGATAAGAGGGGAAGTGTGCGCAAGTTCTAGGTCTATAAAGGGGATGCATAATAGTGATAGCAGTACAAAAAATATGCTGCTCTGCCACATGGGCTTCACGCTAGTTTGAAAGCGGCTTTTTTTGCAACGAGACTCATGACTCATGTGAGTTTGTTATTAAAGGCAAGTTGATGGTGGCTATAGACTTGTGTTAATTGTTCTTTCGTAATAGTTGCAACAGGTTCATCAAATATGATCTTACCTTTTGCTATACCAATAACTCGCTGACAGCAGGAAAGTGCAATATCTAAATCATGTAAGACAAAGATGCATGTGGAAAACTGAGAGATAATTGTTTTAATTATTTTTATTTTATGAAAATCATCTTGTGCTGAAACGGGTTCATCACCTAAAAAAGCAGAGTGTTTTTGAATCATTGCACGAGCAATATTGATTCTTTGTTGTTGACCTCCACTCAGTTGGTCAACAGATAGTTTTAAAGCGTCTTTCAGGTCGAGTTTAGCAGCAATGGCGGCAACCTTTTCATATTCAGACGAGTAGGGGTGAATTAGGTTTCGTAAGTTATAAAAAAAATTATGCTCATTGAGAGAACCTGCATATATATTATGAAAAGCAGACAGTGAGGGGACTAGATTTGGTTCCTGAGGACACAGGGCTACCTGTGCCTTTTTAAGGTGATATAAATGGGACATGAGCGTCGACTTTCCACTTGCGCTCTCACCAACTATAGCGACGACCTCACCTTCCGTTATTTCTAAATTTATATTGGAAAGAATTGGCTTCTTTCCATAATCGAGGCTTAAGTTATTTAACCTGAACATGCTTATAACTCGCTCAGTTAATCTATCAAACCAATGGATTTAGCTGTTTGAAAAATAACTTCATAATCGCTTGAGTCTGCGGATACAAACTTGGTGCGTGGAAAAGCATTAAGCAATTCTGGTTTATCCATTGCAATGAGTGCTATTTTTACTTTTCCCATGAAATCTTCCCCCCAGTATTGATGAGTGTCGCCTCTAATTGTCCATTGATAATCCGGATAGTTAGGGCTTTCCCAGATAACATCTACTTGGGTTAAATCAATTTGATTATCAATTAAACCTTGTTCCCAAACTTTGTAATTCACTGCGCCTAAGTCATAAGCGCCAGATTGAACCAAAGCAATAGTTCGACTGTGGTCGCCACTGAAGCCTATATGCTTGAATAGTGTATTGGTGGGTTGCCCGTAATGCTTACGGAGGTAAAATTCCGGCATAAGGCGGCCAGACGTCGAGCCTTTCGAGCCAAAAGTAATAGTAAACTCTCTTGGCTCAATGGGTAGGGCTTGTGACTTGACTAAGCCTGTTTGACTATTTGCAATAATAAGCGTTTTGAAAAACTGATCTTCTTCACCCTGCGCAATTGCTTCACTGCCCGGCACTAATTTTCTTGCTTGGACCCCTGATAAACCACCGAACCAAGCAAGTTGAACTTGATTGTTACGAAATGCAGTGATTGCGGCGCTATAGCTTTTGACAGGAATGTAGTTAACAGGAATACCAAGTTTAGATTCAAGGTAAGTGGCAACTTGATCAAACCGCTGTTTTAATCGGGTTTGGTCTTGATCAGGAATTGCAGTAAACGTAAAAGTTTTTGCATACAAAGCACCACTAGAAAAACTCAAAGATGCAAAAAAAATAGAAAGCAGTACATGCCTTAAAATTAAAGACTTCATATATTTATGCCTTAACCGTTCAAAAGGGTTAAAAATAGCCGGGAGCGCCGACGACAGTTTAAATTAGAAAATAACTATAAATAACTAGGTTTGATTATTTGACCATTCGATCACCTCATCTCTATTACCTTGGAAAACAACTTTCCCTTCTCGTCTAGTTCGTTGGTAAGCGTACATTGGGTCATAATAGTCACGTAACAAAATATGTATGCCATCAGTGAAGTGTTCGCTGCTACCAGTACTAAAGAAGTGCTTGAGTGCAAGTTCAAAGCTAATGTGCATCTCTTTATAGCGAGCACCACCTAGTCGCTTTTTTATTCTAGATAAACTACCCAGTACGAACTCGCTAAAATGAAGATTAGCCTGACTACCATAAATTTGTTGATATTCAGGCCATAACGTATCAATGTAATCTTCTTTGGTCATTTCAATACGCCTTTTCATGCTTTCTTCCAGCAGAACAAGGGAATTACTTTTACACATTAATTCTACATTTTTGGGCATGCAAACTCGCCCAATCAATTTGCTTTCATCTTCTACAAATAGAGTCGAGTGTGGGTGGTTGTAGCGATGTTTTAAAAAACTAACTGAAACTTCGTTTTCCCAGTCGATATTAGAGGGTTGTGTGTCATTAGGGTTGCGTCCAAATGCTGAACCGCGGTGTTGTGCAATACCCTCAAAATCGACGTGATGATTAATCTTTCTTAAAACGCGCGTTTTACCTGAGCCTGTCGGACCTGTGATGCTCAAAATTTTTAATTCTCTTATACTGACATCTAGCGCATCTAATAAAAAACGTCGCATTGCCTTATAGCCACCAGTGACAAGCGGGTAGTGTATCCCTTGTTCTTTCAGCCATTGTTGAGTAGTACGCGAACGAAGCCCGCCACGAAAGCAATATAAATAACCATTTTGATTTTTTTTACAAAAATTGATCCATTGCTCATAACGTTGTGAGCGGATTTCAGGTGTAGCAAGTTCAAGACCTAGTTGAATTGCAGCTTCTTCCCCCTGTTCTTTATAACGAATACCAATCTGGTGTCGTTGTTGGTCATCTAATAAAGGGATGTTTTCTGACCTAGGGAAACTACCTCTCTTTACTTCAATTGGAGCCCTGACATCCATTAACGGTATGTCATTAAGGAAAAGAGCTAAGTAATCAGCGCTATCTTGGCGATTATTCGTTGGCATTGAGTTATCTATGGTCGATTTCTATGGGTTATTTATGCCAGCAGGATACAGATCAACCCTTGGTGATAGCAAATTTTTGTTGTTAAACTTACAAGTCATGGGCGATTTAAAATTTTATTACGAAAAATGACTGTCAGGTGCTATATTAAAGGGGTCCTTTAGTTTGTAGGTGCAGGTAATCCTCATCCAAAAAGGTTTATTTTAATGTCGCGACATATGGATTTTATGAAGTACTTAAAACATTTTAATCAGCAGTTGAAAAATATTAGAAATAAAAAACAGCTCTCCCAGCAGGATATAGGGGAGTTTTGTTTAGTGGACACCAGTGTCGTAGAAGCTTGGGAGTCTGAAAATACTGATGCTAGATGTTACCCAACTTTAGATAACGTATTAGATTTATGTTTTAAAACTGGCATGACTTTAGATTACTTTATTCAGTTTCCTAACCAGGAAGAAGTCAAGCAGTTGAACTTACCTGGCTTGGCATTTACTGAAGGTTCAGATTTAAGTGAGTCACTTCGTCACTTGGATGAAGAGATCGAACGTTTAATACCCTCTGATGATGAGCAGGAGCTTTTGAATCGTTATCGCAAGAGTGATGAGCAAAGTAGGGAACTAATTCTTCAGCTAATAGCAAATTAAGCAAGAAAAGAGTGGGAACCCCACTCTTAGTTACTTTATCAAACTATGAATTGCCAGGCTTGTAGACATTTTCATAAACATAGTTAGTTGCATCTACGAAACCATCAATACTACCGCAATCAAAACGCTTACCTTTAAACTTATAGGCTAAAACGCAACCATTTTTAGCTTGAGTCATCAATGCATCTGTAATTTGAACTTCGCCGTTTTTACCTGCTGGTGTTTTTTCAATAATATCGAAAATATCAGGTGTTAAAATATAACGCCCAATAATAGCAAGATTTGAAGGTGCATCTTCAGGCGCAGGTTTTTCAACCATGTCTGTAATGCGATACAAACCGTCTTTCATTGAGTCGCCAGCAATGACGCCGTATTTATGCGTCTGATCAGCAGGAACTTCTTGAATTGCAACAATGCTACAACGAAATTGATTGTATAGCATGGTCATTTGTTTAAGGATTCCATCTCCAGCCTCTTCACCAAAGCATAAGTCATCGGCTAATAGTACTGCAAAAGGGTTATCTCCAACGAGTGTTTTACCTGACAGTATTGCATGACCAAGCCCTTTCATTTCATTTTGACGCGTAAATGAAAAGGTGTTGTTTTCAATTAGGCCACGAATATCACTCAGTAATTCTTCTTTTCCTGAGCCTTGAATCTGGTGTTCAAGTTCATAACTAATATCAAAATGATCAGCAATTGCTCGTTTACCACGACCTGTAACGAAACCAAAATTATTAATTCCAGCTTCTTCAGCTTCTTCAACACCATATTGAACAAGAGGCTTGTTAACTAGAGGTAGCATTTCTTTTGGCATTGCTTTGGTTGCAGGTAAAAATCGTGTGCCATAACCGGCGACTGGAAATAAACAGTTCTTAATCATTCAACATTCCTATTAAATATTTTAATATATCGAGTATAAATTAATCAGACGAATATGCCCTGAATTTTACAGCACATCTTTGATAAAGAAAGTGATTGCGGCAGTATATTTCCGCTTAAATTATATATTTGTGTAAAAATAGACACTAAGTGGCAATCATAGCTTAATTCACTTATGATTTTGCTGGCATAACTTTTGAAAGCATTAGCTTGGGTTGTCTGTTATCTATTCTTAATAGGGGCTAGTTTTGTCTCAAAAATATGATGAATTAACTTTATTGTCGGTACGTTCCGCGTTTGACCATTTGCAGTCAACAATAAATCGCGCTTTGCAGCGAATCGAGCGGCAAGGCCAGTTGAATAATTCCGAGTTATTCTCTGAGATAAAAGAGCGTCGTAAGCTAGCAAAAGTTTTATTGCTTGATCGTCGTTTGATTCATCTCTATCGACGTCTTTCTAATGTCCCGTCTTTAACTATTGAGAAAGATGAAAGTTTAATTCACTGTGCTATTCATTCGTCTGTCATTACTCATGAAGGTGACGAACAGTCGATAAGATTTAATCTTAATGACACTGTTTATATTTTGAGATTCTCTGACCGCGGTGGTGCATGTATTAGCTATTATGGCGAAACGTTTAAAAGTTCTAATTTATCTTTGATTTTAGATTCGGGTGAAAATGTACTAACGCTGCATCTTGACCTTAAAGGTGAAGGTGAGCAGGAGGTGATTTCAGAACAACAAATTACGCGGTTTATTCCAGGAAAGTGGATATATGACATCATTCATGCCTATGAAACACTGATCGCCTCTGAAAATCTTAAATCTATCGATCAGTCTTATAGTAATGAAAAGCTTGAATTATTAAAAAGAAGGTTTGGTATTTAAGGAGTATGAGTGCAGCAATGTGGGTAATTAGATAGTGGGATTGAACAAGTTATTGTAATTTAGCACTTAACTATATTATCCACTTAAACAATTGTTCAGGTTTCGAGCAAAAGCTTAATGTGTACAATTTACCTTAATAAAATCATTTATTTTCTGCTTACAACGTGTAGACAGTGCTCCTGAAAGAAAAAGTGTACTTGAGTCTGCGCTAGAATTTAAAACACAATCCAGTAAGGAACTTTCATCATCATCCGATAGATTAACAATCCACATTGAAAAACTTTTTATGTTTTCAGTTTTGGTTTTAAATTCATCATCACTCAAGGTTGCGTCGAAATATTGCATCGTTAACTCTGGGTGTTGAGAAAGTATTTTTTGCAAACTTAGTGATGTTTCTTTATTTGGAGTATATACCCCAACTATAAATTTATTTTGGTTAATATTTATCGGACTAACTTTCTGAATACTATCAATATTTTTTTTCTTAGTATCAGCAATATACACCCCGAAAGGGTTAAGTAGGTTCGGATTGTATTGATTTTCAGGTGTTCCGTTATTTAACTCAGTGCTAATAAGTGGAATATGCAGTGCGTCTTGCTCACTAGTCAGCCATATTTCTTCTTGAGTATTTGAAGTGGTGGAGTGTGTTTTATTAAGTACAACTTGGGGTTTAACATTATCTACGTGAAACATAAGATACCACCGTGTAAATGCGACCAGCATTCACTTTAAGAAAAACGTTATTGATTGCTTGTATACAATATTAGTATCGTTTTCAGCAAAAAATATGTCCAAGTTGAAAACAAATGTTAAATGATAACTTTTTATTAATAACGTACAAAAAGTAGTTTGGTTAATAGTCATTTATAGAATATTCATTAAGTGAAGTGGGTTTTTATCTGATAGGTCTCCTAGTTAATTTCGTGAGGTATTAAGATATGGCTTACATTTCTTTTGAATGCGTGATTTGAAGTTGTTCTATCGCTCTTTGGGGGTTATCTTCAGGTTGTACTTTTTCTAATAAGGCTAGTGCCACATCTCCGAATGAATTTAAGTGAGCAATAAATATGTCCAGCATTTAGCGCATATGGGCAGACCAGTTTTCAAAATGAACTTAATTATTTTAATAACATTCAGAAAGGATTCATTATGATGAAAATACTATGTCTTGCTATTGTTGCATTAACTTTATCAAGTTCTATTTTGGCTACTGAATCCATGGTCTCAATAGAGAGTAAGTATACGGTGAAAGAGACAGCTGACCGCTTTCAAAAAAGTTTAGAAATAAAAGGCCTTACTCTTTTTGCCAGAATAGATCACAAAAGAAATGCTTCCAATGTTAACCTTGAATTAGCGCCAACCGAAGTTATTATCTTTGGTAATCCAAAGGTTGGTACACCGCTAATGCACTGCTCAAAACAAGTTGCTATAGACCTACCGCAAAAAGCACTATTCTGGGAAGATAAGAATGGCCAAGTGTGGCTTTCTTATAATAACCCTGAGTACCTAAAAGAGCGTCATAATATAAAAGGTTGTGATAAGGTTATGAAAAAAATCACAGCTGTTCTTGATAAGCTAAGTAAGGCCGCAATATCCAAATAAACAGTGCTTTACTACCCGGTTTAAAGTGTATATTTAACGGACAGTTGATACTCATTACTCCTAAATACTTGCCCAAGCTTCAAATTCTTAAGTAATTACCCTTAAATTATGCAGGAGACATAAAATGCAAGAATACCTAGATAAAATAGATTTAAATCAATACTTGCCTACGATTATTGCTGGGGCAACAAATGTGTTATTTGCAATTTTGATCCTGCTTATCGGGCTATTTATTGCCAATAAGACGAGTAAAATTATCTATAAAACAGGTGAGAAATACGAGAAGCTCGATAATACCTTGTTTCGTTTTTTGGGTAGTGTCGCTAAGTATATTATTCTTGCTTTTATGGTTATTGCTGTGCTCAATCGATTTGGTGTGCAAACAGCATCAATAGTTGCTTTATTGGGTGCCGCTGGTTTAGCTGTTGGCTTGGCTTTACAGGGTGCATTGTCTAATTTAGCTGCTGGGGTCATGCTGCTTTTATTTCGACCTTATAAAGCCGGTGATTTTATTGGTGCAGCTGGCCAGTTCGGCAATGTTCAGGAAATAGACTTGTTTACAACTATTCTGAAAACATTCGATAATCAGCAAATTATTGTTCCGAATAGCCAAATTTGGGGAAGCCAAATTATTAATCATTCACATCATAATGTGCGTGGAGTTGATATGCATTTTGGTGTGGCTTATAAAGAGAATACTGATGTTGTTCGAAAGGTCATTAATTCTGTTTTAGACAGCCACCCTCATATCCTAAAAGATCCTGCTCCGTTTGTTGAAGTTGAAACCCTTAATGATAGTTCGGTAGATTTCTTGGTGCGTCCTTTTTGTCAGGGCGAACATTATTTTGACCTACTGTACTCAGTACCTGAGCAGATTAAAAAAGCGCTAGATGAAGCCGGTATAGAAATACCATTTCCTCATCGGAAGTTGATAATTGAAAAAGAGAGCTTATAAAGCAAAGCGGGGTTTAAAAGCCCCTTTTCTTAGAGTTAGTATGACTTCCTGTATCAAGTTCAGCGTTCAAACTTAAGTCAATGTACGGTCAGAGGTTTATTCATACCTAAATACATTAAGGCATTTGTTCTAGCTTCAGTTTCAAATTACTCAAAGCCACTAAAGACATCTCACGCATTCTAGGCTTAAGAAAGGGGGCCAAGGTACGATTGATGCCTTTGGTTTCATAAGATAGGGTTCGGGTGAACTCTACGCCGCTATCAGCACGCTTAAACTGGTAATCAATCTGGACCCAACCACCGTTCATATCACCTTCAACTTGCCAATGGTGGGCTGGATTATCAATAAGCACTTTATAATGTGCCTGCTTTTTTATTTTGATAGGTAATGGTGATAAAGGCTTGAGTTCAATGATTTCTTCGAAAGTATCCCCAATTGATAACTCACTCACCTTAGCTTTGGCAGATTTTGAATTAGGGTGCCACTCATGCCACAACCATGGTTGCGTCACATAGGCATACATTTTCTCCGGCTGTACATTAATTTCAATCGTATTTTTGATTTGGTCTTTCATTGTGAGAAGTCCTTTTTGGTGCATCTATCGTCTCGTCTAATTAAGTATGTTGTTAATTCCACACTCTTTAAGCAACGTAGGTCGGTTGTGTAAGATATTCTGCAAGCTAGAGTTAAAAAATATCGGATGCTATCTATTGAGCTTACAGCTACTGTAGGCTTTATGCTACCTGTCAAGTTTATGAAAATTAATCAGGAGATCTGGCAAATGCATGCCCATAACCATTCTCACGAAAACACAAGCGACCGAATCGCATGGGTATTTTTACTCAATATTAGTTTTACGGTGATTGAGTTTGTTGGTGGTGTGTTAACCAATAGTACTGCGATTATGGCTGATGCAGTACATGATTTGGGTGATAGCTTGTCGATCGGCTTAGCATGGCTTTTAAGTGTGTTAGGAAAGAAACAGAGTAGTCAGCAGTATACTTATGGTTATAAAAGGTTTTCATTATTTGGTGCGCTGATAAATAGTGTTGTGTTGGTTGCAGGTTCAGTTTGGATATTATTCGAATCTATACCTCGCTTGTTAGCACCCGAAATGCCAGATACTCAAGGAATGTTGGCGCTGGCCATTTTAGGTGTATTAGTGAATGGGTATGCCGCCTATAAGTTAAGTGGTGGTGATACATTAAACGAGCGAGTCCTTAACTGGCATTTATTAGAAGATGTGTTGGGCTGGGTGGCTGTGTTAATTGTATCAATCGTATTGATGTTTGTGGATCTGCCAATTCTAGACCCTTTGTTATCCATCGGTTTTACACTATTTATCTTGTTTAATGTCGTCAAAAACTTAAGGGAAACTCTTAAGCTCTTTTTACAAGCCGCACCAAATGAGGATGTACAGAGCGAAGTGGAGAAAACCTTGCTGGCATTAACTGAAGTAAGAGAATTACATCATTTACATTTTTGGTCATTAGATGGTGAACAACATGTTTTAACTGTGCACCTGTCCTTGAAATCGATGCTTGACTCAAAAGAGATTGTTGTGCTGAAGCAAAAGATTTCAGCAAGTTTACATTCTTATAAACTTGCTCATACAACGATAGAGTTAGAGTTGCCTGAGGAATATTGTCGGGATGCGACGAGTGACAACTTTGTCGGGCCTGTATCATGAATAATTTCTCATTGTTTAGAGCTGATACATCACTCATATTGTATGTCTGGGCCTAGGAAGTCATCTAGTGTTTAAAGGACATGCTCTTCACTTTTTGTTAGTTAACTTTTCAAAAGTTTAATTCCAACCCAAGCAGCCCAAACAGGCGCAAGCCCGAGATAAACATTTAAACCCATTGCTTCAATATTTGGCTGGCCTAGTATATAACCGAGGGATGTAAGCAAGGTAAATGCGCCCAACACCATGCTCACTCTACCAAGTAGTAGCCATTTGGTTTGTAAGTGATAACCGATACCAAGCCACCATATACCCGCTAGTATCGGGTCAAGTAGATCCCATAAACCAAAGAATATGCCATTAAAGAAAGCCGAGAAAACGGTGAAATAAATGACCTGCTCATGGCCGGTAGCATTCAAATAATTGTCAGCTAATCCAGGGAGTATGGTTATGCAGAGTGATGCCCCGATGGCTCCGCAAATAATATATGCGAGCCCTAAGAAGGTATACATGCTGACAAATGCCGAGTCTTGGTCGCTGATTAAGCGAGGTAAATATAATGCTAAAGGTGCCAGAGGGAGATAATAACCAAATAAATCTAGTAGGAATGTTATCTTCAACCAACCCCCTTCGTTCATCTCTTGGAGTAAAAGATCGGGAGAGGTGAAAGCTTGTAGATTGAAATTGGTCCAGTAAACATTGAGAAAGGTGCTCGCCAATGCTATCGGCATTGAAATAATCGCAGCCCAAGCGGCAAAATTTCTAAATCGATGCGTTTCCATTACATTAGTATCCATTTCATCGTTACCTTAGGTTTATTAGTATGCTGCGATTTTGAGTCCTGTAATTTAAACTCTACGTTTTCTAAAGGCATAAATGCCGAGGTGAGAGAACACTTTGAAAGTGGCTAGCCATTCACTCAAATTTGGTTTCGGAGATTGGCCTTTAGCAATGCGTGCCAACTGTGCTTCATACCAGCTCATATTCAGTAATACCATGCGGTCTAATGATGGGAATCCGGTGGTTAATGGTCGTAAGGCGATAGTAAAATTTGTATTGGCGATTGCTTTATTAGGCACGGCTGGGTCGACAGCTAAAGGACGTGCAAGGCCGATCATATCGGTGGCGCCACTGTCTAAAGCAGTATTCATGCCTTGTGTTGAACGGAAGCCTCCTGTCACCACGAATGGGGTATCAACTAATTTTCGAGCCTTTTCTGCATAGTCCAAAAAATACGCTTCTCGTTGACGAGTGCTGTCTTTTTGAACTATTCCGTCGGCCATTGTAGGAGCTTCATATGATCCCCCTGAAATTTCTATTAGATCAATGCCCGCATCACTCAAGTGTTTGATGACTTGCATAGAGTCTTCTTCGCTAAATCCACCTTGCATAAAATCCGCTGAATTTAACTTAATACCAATAGGGAAGGTATCCCCGACAACGCTGCGAATTTGTGTATATATAGCCAGTAGGAAACGCATTCTATTAGTTAATGAACCGCCCCATTTGTCTTGTCGTTGGTTATGCCTTGGAGATAAAAACTGGTTAACCAGATAGCCATGCGCGCCATGTATCTGAACACCGGTAAATCCAGCTAGTTTTGCTAGTCTGGCACTAGTCGAAAACTGTTGAATGATGGTATTAATTTCAGTTTCTGTTAAGGCTCTGGGGCATTTGAAGTTTTTTTGTAGGTTTCCCTCCAAAGGAATAGCTGAAGGGGCTACTGGTTCACCGCTTATAAAGCTGGGCACTTGTTTGCCCGGGTGATTGAGTTGCGCCCATAACTGGGTGTTATTGGTTGTGCCACAAGCAGCCCAATGCTTGAATAAAGATAAATCACTGTGCTCGTCTAACACCACATTTTTAGGTTCACCAAGTTGAAAACGGTCGACCATGAGATTGCCTGTAACGGCTAAACCTATCCCACCTAGTGCCCAGGTTTTGTACAAATTGGCAAGGCCTTCTGTTGGGTTATGATTACGATCACCTAGCTGTTCGCTCATGGCAGACTTAAATAAACGATTTTTGATGATGACACCCTGTTCAAGCCTCATAGGTGTTTCAATTCTTACACCGGTTGCTAGGCTGGTATGTTGTTGCTTGAGTGTGGTGTCTGAATTCATGATCTTCACTATCCTGCTTTTGAGTCTAGGGTTAAAATTTGTGTTTCTTGGTTATGTGCCAGGAGTTGATTTAATTCTGTCTGTATCAACACCTGTGCCTTAACATCTTCGTTATAACAACCAATAGGGCTTGAACCTGGTTTAGTAAAACAGGCGTTGCAAAAATTGCACACTGGGCCTGAGCGATTCTCTTTGAGGTGTTTGTATAGCAGAGGGTCAGCTAATAAGCCTCGAGCAATTGACACCATATCGCATTCTTGGTTTGTGAGTGCTTGGTCCATTGAGGTTTTGTCTACAAAACCACCCACACAAATGACAGGTATCTTAAGGGCTGCTGTAAACTGTTTCGCATAATTCAGATTGAAACCCTCACTAAACCCTGCAACTTTATTAAATAGTCTGTCAATTAATGGTGCAAACACATACATACTCAAACGTTTCGGCCATGAGAATGCTTGACCTGGTCCATCCTTTAACATGGCTCGTGTATAACCCTTCCACTGGCCGCGTTCAAAAGTCGTACATGATTCATAATGACCGGCAGAAATTTCAACTGCATTGATTCCTTCATGTTCCATTTTTGTTGCAACTTTAACCAACTCAGCCGTACTTAAGCCTTTACGAAAAGGTAAGTCGTCTGACCCGTTTATTTTCAGAATTAATGGGTATTCATCACCGACTCGTTGCCTTACCGCTCTATATAGCTCTACTAGAAAACGTGTTCTATTTTCGAAACTCCCGCCATACTGATCTTTTCGGCGGTTAGTGTGGGGCGTTAAAAATGCGCTGATCAAATAACCATGAGCCGCATGGATTTGCACGCCATCTATACCAGCTTTTTTACAACGTTCTACCGCATCAGCATATAGGCGAATGGAATCCTGTATTTCAGGTACTGACATGGCACGCGGGCGAACACCGAGGGTAGGCTCGTAAACAGCTGAAGGAGCCTGAGCATCGGCTCGTCCAACAGGTCCAGGTAATGCTTGTCGTGCGGTGTGGTAAATCTGTACAAATACTTTAGAGTCGTATTTGTGTACGGTGTCTGCTAACCGTTTTAAACCTTCAATTTTATCATCTGCATCAACACTCAACTGATGAGGGACGCCACGCGAATAAGTATCATAACTGGCAGCACCAGTGATAATTAGCGGCGTTTCTCCTGCAGCGATCTCTTCATAGAATTGAATGTATTCATCCGTGATGTAACCTTGTCTTGTGCATAAGGTTTCAACTGTTGCAGACTTGGCCATCCGTCCGCTTAGTTTAAGTTTCCCAATATATAATGGGTCAAATAAAGCACTCGATTGTTCTATTTTTATATTTTGTTCAGTCAGCATGGTGTACTCCGGCGTTGGGATTATTTATTAGGTCCGGCTTTAAGTTCAGCTTCAAGTTTTGGTCTGAGTTCGTCTGTCATCGACCAAATGAATTGGGCATTTTTAGGTTTGTAACCCCATAAAAAAAGTAGGTCCAGATAGGTATAAAAGGGCAAGAGCATGATAAACAAAGGGTTCTTTGTTTCGAACAGTTCTTTAAAGTTATCAACGGCATCATCGATACCTTTTTCTGCTACGCCATGGCCAATAAAGACCTGTATAGCTAAAGCCAGAATCGTGAGAAAGATGCCTAAGGCAATCATGTATAAAGTACTATCACCTAAAAACTGCATAGTTGGTTCACATAAAGGGTAGGTAAGTGCAAAAAGTAACGTGACAACTAATGCTGCTCCAAAATCCATAAAGGCATAAATGATAAAAGTAGCTAATAGAACTAACATAGCGCCATCAATAGGGTTTGAAAATAGACTCAATCCGGGGATTTGAAAGGGGAAAGCGATGAGTAAAATGGCCCAGGCATTCATAACTGAAAACAAAGCATGAATAAAAATATTGCTAGGGTTACGGTGAAAAGCCAAGTGAATGCCCATTCTACGTTTCCATTGAAATATACCTAGGTCTGAATGTTCATTGACTCTAAGTTGATAGTTTTTGGCGATTGCCTTCATACCTTGCATGATAAATCTCCTATTTTATTCTGCCTAGAAGGCCGTCTTTTAGCATCACCCAGTCGCCCATGAAGCTATAAAGCGGGTACTTAAACGTGGCGGGTTTGTTTTTCTGGAAAAAGAAATGGCCTACCCAGGCTGGACCATAACCCATTAATGGCAGAAGCATTAACAAAGAAAACTGTTGGGTTGATATAGCATATCCCAGCATCACAAGTACTGATGAACTGCCGATATAGTGCAGTCTACGGCTGGTTTTATTGCTATGTTCAGTCAGGTAAAAAGGATAAAACTCTTTGAATGAACTAAATTCTTTTATATTTGTTGTCATGGGCATACGCTCTTTTGTTATTTATGGCTTAAATTTCGAGTTTATATATTTAAGATATGGCTGTCTTTTTCCACCATGTTACAAACTCTGAAATTGATTCATCGGTGGTTTGGGTTGGGCTATAACCTAACGAGTTTTTAGCTGCATCAATATTCAAAGTCATGGAGTTTGCGAGTATAGACACTGATAAAGGTAGTAAACTCGGTTCTTTACTAGACTTTAAAGCGCGGTTAATTTTCTCATTCATCTTGGCGATTAATAGTATCGGGCGGTAAGGTAATTTTTGCCGTTGTGTGGTGACCCCCATTAAACTACAGACTTTATCAATGATGTCCCATAGCTTTTCTGGTTTACCATTGCTCACATTGTAGGCTCGTCCCATTGCCGTATCCGGCGCAACAAAGCATGACTCAATCAAATTTAGAAGGTTGCCTATTGAAGTAAAATCTACCAAGTTTTTGCCATCTCCGACCTGTTTCAGTAAACCTGACTGTTGTAATCTAATTAACCTAGGAAGTAAGTTGTTATCACCGGCACCAATAACCATACGCGGTCGTAATGATATGGTTTGAAATTCAGAGCTATGCGCACGAGTGACTAATTGTTCCGCTTCATATTTAGTGCGAGCATAGTAGTTTGAAAAGCGTGAAGGTAAAAAATCTTCATCAATATTTAATTGGTGGCAAAAGTCTAAATACATACTTGGAGATGAAATGTTAATGAAGCGCTTAACCTTATTGAATTTGGCTGTCGATATCAGGTTTTCAGTAACCAAAACATTGGCGTGATAGTAATCGGTGTATTTTCCCCATGTTCCGGCTAAACCTGCACAGTGAATAACAATGTCGATGTCTTTTGTCGCTTGTTCGGCAGTTTTAAGGCTTAGTAAATCACCTTGAATAACCCGAATAGGTAGAGAAGCAAACTTTTCCTTTATGGCAGCATGACGACCAGTCACGGTAATTTCAAGACCAGGTTTTTTTGCAAGCTTTTGGGCTAAGCTGTTGCCAATAAATCCACTCGCACCTGTAATTAAAATTTTCATTTATTTGCCTTTGGTTTAAATAAGGATTCGATTCAATGCTCGAAACCACTTCGTTACAATAACTATCCTCAAATTTACTATTTCATAAATAGAGCATGTAAAACTAACGGCCTTCGTTTACTTATAGTGTGTAATCAAAGCATAATCTTTAAATAGCCATTATGTTTGACACTCAAGCCCAATATTGTGACTTTGAAGGCCAGGACGATATGCCCCTTAATGATAAAAAACTTAGCACACCCAGCAGTTGGGCTAAGGCTATTGCAGTAACTTTGATTGAATATGATGTGGATGCCAGTGCAGTATTTGAAACACTTGGTATGGATTATCAATTATTGGATGATAAAGAAGCGCGCTATTGGCAAGACTCTATTACCCAGCTTTGGAAAAAATCTGTTGAACTGACGGGTGACCAGTCTTTTGGTTTAAAGGTAGGGGCTCACATTCAAGCAGCATCTTACCCCGCACTCGCTTACTCTTTAATGTCATGTAATAACCTGAAAGAGAGTTGTAAGAGACTATTTCGTTATCAACAAATTCTCGCTGATGGTTTCCATTTTAATTTCAAAAAACGTGACAATGAATATTGTTTAAGTTTTGATATTCTTCCTTGCCAGCTTACCCCGAATGTTCAGGCAATTGATGCCACGCTAGTTAGTTTTTTATCGTTTATTCAATGGGTTACATTAGGGAGTATTAAACCATTAAGAGCGAGCTTAAAAAGAGAGAAGCCAGACGTAGGAGTTGCACATGCTTTCTCGTCGGCTTTTAATTGTCCTATTACTTATCAAGGGGAGGCGAATTGTTTGTATTTCTCAGAAGAAGCAATGGCCTTTCCTTTACCTACTGCGGATGAGGTGATTTCAAAAATACATGATGCCAATGCTAATCAAGTTATTGAAAACATGACTGGAGGCGAGTTTTCAACCAAAGTCCGAAATAAACTGATAGAGCATCTCCCTAGTGGCGAACCTAAGCTGGATAAAATTGCACTTGAGCTAAATGTTAGTAGTAGTACGCTGAAGCGACGTTTGCAGTCAGAAAATAGTAGTTTCAAATCTCTATTGGACCAAGTTCGAGAACAGCTTGCGATTGGCTATCTTGAAAATAGAGATTTAAGTTTAACCGAGATTACATATTTACTAGGCTTCTCGGAAAGTAGTGTTTTTAATCGCGCCTTCAAGCGCTGGAAAGGTATATCGCCTAGACAGTGGCAGAATAAGTAGTTAACAAATATTGATCGAGAATTCAAAGAGTTGCAGGTGGTTAAGAATAATGGAATGAAATTATTTTAATGAGGGGAGATGTAATCCTTATTCATAAGGAAAAGACTATTAAGCCCGCAATGATTGGTCAGAGCGGGCTGAAAAGGTAATAAATAGTTTTAAATAAGTTTACAGTTTTAAATTCTCAACCACACTTACTATCCCCACAATTTAAACAAGTTTTGCACCCATCCATTACAATTACTGAGGTGTTATTACACTTTTTGCATAAGCTGGCATTTGCCGGAAACGGACTATCTGATTTATCGGAGGAGTTATCCGCTTGTGCTTTTTCAAACTCAGCTTGCTTTTGAGCAAGTATTTTCTTTGTCGTATCACTCATCTCTTCAGTTTTGATTAAACCGATAAAGCGCATGTGCTTTTCAATGACCGCTGCAATTTCTGCTACAAGTGACGGCATATAAATACCCCCTTTCTTGTAGTAACCGCCATTTGGATCATAGACTGAAGAAAGCTCCTCAATTAGAAATATAATGTCACCGCCTTTTCTAAATACAGCTGATATAACGCGTGTTAAAGCGATTACCCACTGGTAGTGTTCCATAGATTTAGAGTTGATGAAAACTTCATAAGGGCGTCTTTGTTCGTGGTCTGTATCTTCATTAAGAATGATGTCATTGATCGTAATGTACATCGCGTGTTCAGCTATAGGCGGTTTGATTTTGTATGTAGAACCGAGTAAAAAATCTGGGCGCTTTATAGACTCATTCATTTCGATCGGGATGAGTTTTGCTGGTGCTGAATTCTCGGGAGCAATATTTTGCTCCGTTTGAACTTGGTAGCCTACGATCTTTTTTTCTATTTTAATAGCCATAATTTGTTTACCTGTAATGCTGTATTCTTTGCGTATTTAGTGAAAGTAAGTAGTTTAAGTTAAACCTTCTAGTACTTACCGTAAGTCCCTTCTTTTAACGCATCAAACAAATTCGCTGCAGAATGAAGTTCACCATCATATTCAATTTCTTCGTTACCTTTCGCTTTGACTTTTGTGCCGTCATCCAAAGTAAACTCATAAACTGTGTTTTCTAAATCTGATTCTTTAACAAGCACGCCTTGGAATGCTTCAGGGTTGAACCTAAATGTAGTACAACCTTTTAACCCATTATCATAAGCATACATGTAAATATCTTTGAATTCTTCATACGGGAACTCAGTTGGGATATTTGCAGTCTTGGATATGGAAGAGTCTATCCACTTCTGTGCAGCAGCTTGAATATCAACATGCTGTTTTGGAGTGACTTCATCAGCAGAAATAAAATAGTCAGGAAGTTTTGTTGCTTCATCAGTACTAAAAGGCATTGCGTCAGCATTTATATAATGGCGATAAGCAAGTAGCTCATAAGAGAATACATCGACCTTTTCTTTAGTCTTTTTGCCTTCACGAATTATGTTTCGTGCGTAGTGATGAGCAAAGCTTGGTTCAATGCCATTACTTGAGTTATTAGCAAGAGATAAAGAAATAGTGCCTGTAGGTGCAATGGAAGTGTGGTGAGTAAAGCGTGCGCCTTGTTCAGCCAAAGCTTCAATTAGTTCAGGTTCATAATCAGCAATTTTCTGCATATATTTACTGTATTTAGCGTGTAAAACTTTGCCTTTTATTTCGTCTCCGACTTCATAACCTTCGGCGCGCATTTCAGGGCGCTTTATTAGCATCTCTTCATCTACCGTGAAGCTTTCTTCCATAATAGGTGCAGCGCCTTTTTCTTCGCTAAGTGTCAGCGCTTGTTTCCAGCCTTCAATTGCCATTTCACGGTTCACTGTTTCTGTGAATTCTATTGACTCAGCAGAGCCATATGACATTTTCATCATTGTTAGAGTTGAGCCTAAGCCAAGTATTCCCATGCCGTGGCGGCGTTTGTGATTGATTTCATTTCGTTGGCCAATTAAAGGCAGGCCATTAATTTCAACGACGTTATCAAGCATTCGGGTAAAAATACTGACAACTTTTCGGTACTTTTCAAAATTAAATGAAGCTTTTGCTGTAAAAGGTCGATCTACAAATTTGGTTAGGTTAACAGACCCTAACAAGCAACTACCATAAGGTGGAAGAGGTTGTTCTCCGCAAGGGTTTGTTGCGCGAATGTTTTCGCAAAACCAGTTATTGTTCATTTCATTCACTTTATCGATAAGAATAAAACCCGGTTCTGCAAAGTCATAAGTAGATGTCATAATACTATCCCATATGAACTTTGCTTTTACAGTATTATAGATACGGCAAGCAACCTGTCCTTCTTCATTGGTGATGTAGCCGCTCTTTACAGGAAAGCTTCTAAATAGGAATTTATTGCTATCGCTTAAATCAAGGTTGTCTTCTTCAATCTCTTCAGCGCCAACCGGGAATGAGAGCTTCCAGTCACCATCATTTTTAACTGCAGTTATAAAATCTTCAGTAATAAGAAGTGATAGATTGAATTGTCTTAATCGCCCATCTTCACGTTTGGCTTTCACGAAATCCAAAACATCAGGGTGATGCACATCAAATGTGGCCATTTGCGCGCCGCGTCGACCTCCAGCAGAGGAAACGGTGAAGCACATTTTGTCAAAAATATCCATAAAGGATAATGGGCCTGAGGTTGTTGCTCCAGCTCCGGCAACATAGGCACCCTTGGGGCGAAGAGTAGAAAATTCATAGCCGATGCCGCAACCAGCTTTGAGGGTTAGGCCAGCTTCATGGTTTTTAAGGAGAATGTCATCCATTGAGTCATAAACAGTGCCGGAAACGGTACAGTTTATAGTCGATGTAGCGGGTTTATGTTCAGATGCACCTGCATTAGATAAAATGCGACCGGCAGGGATTGCGCCATTTTCAAGTGCCCATTTAAACTCATTATAATAGTGCTCATGCCTTCCATCTTCTTCAACAGCAGCCAAGGCTTTGGCAGCACGGTTATAAGTACTATTAATATCTTGGTCAACAGCAACGCCTGTTTTTGTTTTAAGTTGATACTTTGTTTGCCAAATATCAAAAGAAGCGTCCTGCATTGGCGGTGGAGTGATTAATTGTTCAACTTTTGCGTTCATGAGTGCTGGCCTTAAGTTCGTTTTATAGAGTTCTATCTTTCTGTGGATAGAAGACGAATATTTAATGAAGGTAACGGTGTATATCTAAATACGCCGTGATGTAAATCAAATACCTATATATAGTGTTGGATCTTTTATTTTTTAAAGTAGATCGGTATCTCATATACCTAACGCGGCTGAAGCTATGTGTATTTAAATGCTTGTCTACAAAGCTTTTTTAGCGGTGTGCACCTGTGGAAGGTGGGTCCTTTTTATTACTTATACCTCTGTTGTGTTGTTCTATATATAGAATATCAACACTACATGTTGGTGTGTTTTGAAAAAGTATAACACTATATTGTGTTTTGTGAAGTTTCTTTTCAAAGTATTTGGAAGTGTAAAATGTGTTGGAGTGAGGGTGGAAAGTCAAGAGGAATGCTTTAGAATTTAAAAGAAATTTATGAATGCTTGTGGCTTCTGGGGTGAGGTAGAAGTAAGTACTATCAGAATTTAGAATCTATATCTTGTGTTTGGGTTTTTAGAGGCGGCGTTTAATAAAACTCATAAAATTATTGTTTTTATGAGTCTATATTTGGTGAAGGGATTAGGCTTGGCCAATTCTTTGGCTTCCGGTGTAGTTGTGTTCTTTGCCTTGTTGTCCGTATAAGTTTTGTGAATTATTTTGTCCTCTGACTATCATCATTAATTTATTTGTTCTTTGAAGTGATCTCGTGATGATAGAGCCATTAATGTAATTTTCATCTTTGCATAAAGAAAGTTTTTGGCGTGAAGACTGCCACAAAGTGATGAGTTCGTTGTCATTGAGTGTTGATAGTGTTTTTTCTACTTCGCCGGGACGAATACCGAGGCCTGATTTAGCAATGAGTTTTGCTTTCATCTTTGCTCGAGATTCCAAGCTTTGAACTGCTTGAGCTTTTGATTTGGCGATGGTTTCTATTTGCGTACTGTTTCGAGTCTTGAGGATGTCTTTTTCGGTTTTAAGGAGTTTACTTAGCGTGTTTAGGTCAACAATATCTTGCTTTAGAAGATTTTTAAGTTGCTCGGTAAATTGGGACATGTCTTGCCTCATACAAAAGTAGAGTGCTCAGGTGTTGAGCATTATACTTCTATATCAAGCAGTTTCTGTGCCAAATTCTGAGAGTCGACTTGGTAGTCTCCGTTATCGATGCGCGCTCTAATGCTGTCAACTTTGCTTTGATCTACATCGGGTAATGATTTTATTTCTGCTTCAATTTTGGCAATATTTTGTGCCGCATTACTTAAGCTAACGCTGTCTTGTGTATTTGCACCTTGTGAAGGCGTGTTTGATGATTTACTCTCAGTCTGCTGTGCTGGAGAGGGAGCAATCTTACCATTGTCATGCCTTTTAGGGCCGTCTGGTCGATTTGAACTGATTTGGTTTATGTCAATGCTCATTCTGCATCATCCTATAATTAGCTTATGCTTTGTTAGCGGCGGCTAGTAGAAAAACTTTAGTTTATTTTGTTTAAAAAGTAAATTAGGCAATTAAAGTGCCACTAATACGTGACCTCTGTTTGTTACACGGCCTTTTACCACACGCTTTGATTGATTATTTCTAATAGAAATTTGGTCGCCAAGTACACCGTCAGTTAAAGCTGTGCCATTCATTTTAACTGAGATAGCACTGTTAGCAGCTGTAATTACAACGCTGTCGCCACGCTTTATAAGGTTCGGAGCCCTTAACTGGTTTGCTGATATTACCATATTATTTCTAATTGTTCGTTTTGCGAGCATGCCAACAACTTCACTTGTATTTGAAAAGCTTAAGTGGCGACCTTTATTAATGATCTCGTCTTTTACTTGTAGCATTGATTGGTTAATCAAAGTGCCGCGGGGGATTGTCTCTGCAGCAGTAATTACATGCCCATAAATGTTATATTGAATGCTAACGTATAGCTTCCACGGCTTTGTATCATTGCACTCTGCAAGAACGGTTATGTTGTTTTGTTCAATAGGTTTGCGATTGAATGATAACTCTAAGTCTTCGCTACAGTTGTTCAGGGATAGTCTGGGGTCGATTTTGCCGATTTTGTATTCTGAGCGGTAACCTTTTTCCGCTATTTCAACGCTGTATATTTTAAGAAAGATATCAATTTTCGTTTGTAAATTATTTTGCAACTCAGCGGAAAAACATAGGCTTGTAAAAAAAAGAAAGGGAACGATTAATATTTGCCTATTAATTTCCATTTTATGTCCTATGCTTTTGTCAGTTATTGTTGTTTAATTTTTTGAGCCTTGATGCGTCAAAAAAACGTTCAACAAGTCGTCATTTGGTGATTGTTTCTTGGTTTTTAAGAGTATTGACTTAAAATAAGCAATAAATATACCGAAGTAATATATTTTAGAGGAAGTATTTATGGCCGGGGTTCTGGATAGTGTCAACATGCGAACGCAGCTTGTTGGACAGAATAGATTGGAGCTTTTACTGTTTAGGCTTCAAGGTGCACAAGTCTACGGTATTAATGTTTTTAAGGTAAAAGAAGTTTTGCAATGTCCAAAGCTAACGCTTATGCCGAAGCGTCATCCTGTGGTACGTGGCGTTGCGCATATTCGTGGTGGGACTATTCCAATAATGGATATGGGGATGGCAATAGGCCAACCTGGTATGCCTGAGGATGACTTAGGCTCCTGTTTTGTAATTATTACTGAATATAACCGCAAAACTCAGGGTTTTTTAGTTAAGGAAGTAGAGCGCATTGTTAACTTAAACTGGGAGGAGATTCACCCACCACCAAAAGGTGCAGGGAGCGACAATTACTTAACGGCTGTTACTCACTTAGAAAACAAACTGGTAGAAATAATAGATGTAGAGAAAATTCTGTCGGAAGTAGCGCCTGTATCGGAAACAGTTAATGAAAAGTTTGTCGAAGAGGTGATTGAGCGTAATGTTAAATCCGAACATGTTGTTCTTGTTGTTGATGACTCCGTCGTTGCTCGAAAACAGATTCAACGGTGCCTTGAAACAATTGGTATTACAGTTATTACCAAAAACGATGGGAAGCAGGCTTATGATTATTTAAGAGGGTTAGCGGATGATGGCGTTAATATAACGGATCAAATTTCTCTTATGATATCTGATGTTGAAATGCCAGAGATGGATGGTTATACCCTTACGACTAGTTGTAAAGATGATCCTAGGCTCGCTGGATTATACATTATGCTGCATACCTCGCTAAGTGGTGTCTTTAATCAGGCAATGGTTGAGAAAGTTGGTGCTGATGATTTTATGGCTAAATTTAGTCCGGATGAATTATCAGAAAAAGTAATGGAAATTATTGATAAGCTTGCAAGTAACGCTTAAAGCCTGTCTAAGATTTATAATTCAATGCTAAGTTCAAGTAATAAAAATGAATATGATGCCTTTCGCAAGTTTCTTGAGGATGCTTGCGGAATTCTGCTGGGTGATAGTAAAGAGTACCTTGTAAATAGTCGTCTAAAGCCTGTTATTGCAAGGCATAAGATGGCTGGGTTAGGTGAGCTGCTAACAAAATTAAAATTAATGTCGTCGACTTCACTCAGGGAAGAGGTTGTTGATGCAATGACTACAAATGAAACTCTTTGGTTCAGAGATAATCACCCGTTTAGAATTTTGAATGAAATATTGTTTCCTGAGATGGGACCAAAGAAAGGCGCTGCTCCAATTAAAATATGGTCAGCTGCTTGTTCAACAGGTCAAGAGCCTTATTCAATCGCAATCACAGCTGATGAATATAAAACTAATAATCCAGGTAAGTTAAATGGAGGTGTTAGTGTTGTAGCAACAGATATTTCTACGTCAGTTTTAGATACGGCAAAAGCAGGCGTCTATGAGATGCTGACACTTGGGCGTGGTATGTCTGAAGAAAGGCTTAAGCGATGTTTTCAAACAAACTGTGATAAAAGCTGGGAAATAAAATCTCAATACAAGTCCGTTATCGACTTTAAAATACTGAACCTAATGGAAAGCTATACGCGAGTCGGCTCTAAGTTTGATATTATTTTTTGTAGAAACGTATTGATTTACTTTTCCCCCGATTTAAAACGGGAAATTTTATTGAAATTCCATCAGTATCTCAATAAAGGTAGTTACCTCATTTTGGGGGCATCTGAGTCATTAAATGGTTTGTCGGATAAGTATGAAATGGTTCAATGTCGGCCTGGAATCATTTATCGCGCGAAGTAATTTCTTCTATAATAGCTAGTCTCTGGAAGTCTCTAAAAGGTGCTTGCAATCAGGAGTATGCTGGTTTAGAGTGGCCGCCTTCAAAATCTTCTATTCAGAAGGCAGAGAAATAACGGTGGAGTGTCCGAGTGGCCGAAGGAGCACGCCTGGAAAGTGTGTAAGTCGAAAGGCTTCGAGAGTTCGAATCTCTCCTCCACCGCCATTTATCTCATTGATTTTTATCATACTGTGCAGTAATCCTCTAAATTAGATTTAAGTAGCTCTATTACTTAGACAAATCCTCCCTTTATTTTTACCTCTGTTAATAAAATCAACTACTTAGCCTAAGTTTGTTCTTTCGAAACCAGTATTACTTTTTGTCCAGATTCAAGGTAACCCTCTTTATTAGATATTTGATTGCTATTTCATATAAAACAGTAAGTTATGCATGTCTGTCTAATAAACTAGATTACTATAATCTTAATAAATAGATTTTAAATTGTGTAACCTGCTGAAATAAAAGGAATTGTATGGTTTAGTAAAAAAGTAGTGTTTTGCTACCAGTAGGAATAGAATTAAGGGTAGTAATTTAGTTTATTAGACTCTCTGTAGATCGTCGGTATTTCGGACCGCAGAGGCCTTTTCGGAGGTGAAGTCATGGAAACAAACGTTGTGTTCAGGGATATGAATTTACAAAAATTCTCTCTTTTAGAGAAAGACAGCTTTAAACCACTGGGTCGTTCAAAGCTGTATGTCGTTCCCCCTTTAGGGAAAGGAACAATTTACGCAGAGTCTCTTACTAGCTATATCAAGAGATTAGCCGATGCGCACTCTGTATCAGTGACTTTACTGCTACACAATATAGTTATTCCCGACAACCAAAGTCACATCAAACATATGCACCCATATTGGAGGGAAGCAATGCATTCTGTTAATGGCTCAAGTTCCATGGCAGAGCAATTTGTTTCAATGTTTGAGGTTGAAATATTAAACAAGCTAATTGGTATGACTTTATTACCTTTAGATGCCATTGTTGGACGCTCAGGCAGAGGCACGCTTCATAAAAATATGACTATCTGCCCTCTGTGTATTAATGAAATGGCAGAGTATCACAAAATATTTATACCGCTGATCTGGTGGTTAAAAGTAATAACATGCTGTCCTATTCATAAAACAAAACTAATTGACTGTTGTGCAAGTTGTCATGCAAAGCTGACTGCGGTACCAAATTATACGCCTTTGGGTTATTGCCCAAAATGTGGAGCATTTTTAGGTGAGCAAGGTTGTGATTCTCATAAGAAAGACAAAGATGCAGATGAGCAGGAAGCAATAGCTAAAGTAGCTTGTGAGCTAATACTTTACTTAGAGCGAAGAACATTCTTCAGGAATCTATTCTTAAAAGGGGTTGAGCATGCTGTCTATAAATTTTCACGAGGAAACATTGCTGACTTTGAAGTGTCCTCTGGTTTTCCTAAAACAAGAGTTAAGCAGTGGCTAAGTGGCAAAAACCATCCAAGGTTGGATGACCTGATTAAACTTTGTGTATGCCACCATATTTCACTGGTAGCACTTTTGTCAGGAATTATTAGTAATATGGAAAAGGTTGCCATACATACTAATATTCAGGATTTGTTATCTACTGAAGGGACTTTTAATAGATGAGTTTCTAATGTGTTAGTTGTAAGTCAAATAAGGATGTATTACTAAAAGGAGTATTAAAGTCATGATAGATTATGACGAACTAAATAAGGTCTTAAAAAGCTATAACTTACCTGAACTCGGTGTCAGCAGAGTTAAGTATTGTCTTGAAAACCCGCCAATCCGCTCGCCGAATTCTACTGGCAATAAAAACAATGTAGTTTGCCTTTATCCCAGTAGAAAAAATAACGTCACTCAACTTCTGGAAAGCCATAAGGTTGAGTTGCCTGCTGCTTACAACTATGAATTTGATGACATAGTTGTTCTGTATCGATCCCAACCATTCAATTTGCCAATAACTTATAAAAACAAAAAGGGAAACACTACATCTCCAATAACTAAGCCAGACTTCTTAGTTGTTCAAACTGATGGCGTATATTTGGATGAATGGAAGCATGCGGATGAACTTGAGCGCTTAATAGTAGAGAACCCAGGTAGATTTCAAAAACGAGAAGATGGTACCTACCAGTCTATTCCAGCACAAGCTGCACTCAATGGTACGGGAATTGTTTTCAGGGTCAGACCGCATACTGATGTTAACCCATACACATATACAAATTGGCAATTCCTTGAGGACTACTGTCTTGAGGAAACACCAGAAGTTTGCCCACAAAAAGTAAGCTTAATCATGAGTCTATTTGTTGAGGAGGATTATATTTCTCTGCGTGACTTATTAAACTTCGATCAGCTTATTACTGCCGATGATATATACACGCTAATTGCAATTAAAAAACTGTGGTTCGCCTCAGATAAAGTTCCTATAAACGATCTTGACTCCATTATGCTGGCTGATAACCCAGATGATATGAATCGGTTTTACGAGGGTATCAGAAATTACAAGAAATCAATTACACAGCTGAGCGACCTAAGATATGACGAGCATGAATTACTTAGTCGGTCTTCACCTCAGCAAATACAAAAGGCAAATTACAAGCACGAGATTGTTCTAAGATTTTTGAAAGAAGGGCTTCAAGAAGATATGGGGGCAAGGTCAACAGTTTATATTTGGCATAAGAAATTTAAAAAGTCCCTTATTGAATATGGGAGTGGCTACCCTGGGCTATTAGAAAAAAAAAGGGGTTCAAGTAAAATTAGGCGTGTTGCTGAACATGCGTATTATAAAGCTTTTTTTGATAAACATTTCAATGTAGATAGTGCGCCAAACAAAAGTTCTTTCTGGGCTGATTATACAAAAGCGGCTGAGCGAGATGGTTGCGGGTGTTTTTCTTATCAGCATACTTGTAGGTTAATTGAAAAAGAAGATAGATATAAATCAGCGTTAATAAGGCAAGGAAAAAAAACAGCTTCAACGTTAGACCCTTTTACTTATTATTTGGAATACAGCACACCCCGGCACGGTTTATATCCCTATCACATAGGCCATTTGGATCACACAGTAATCGATGTAGTCGTTGTTGACGAGGAAACAGGTATAGCGTTAACCGAGTCTATATGGCTATCGCTGATGATTGATGCTTTTACACGTAAAGTGTTAGCAATGTACATGTCATTCGACCCGCCAAGTAACCGCTCGGTACTGATGGTATTTAGGGATTGTGTTAGACGAAATAACAGATACCCTAAAAATTTGGTGATTGACAGGGGGCCAGAATTTAAAAGCGTTTATATAGACCAGTTGTCAGCTAGGTTCTATATGACTAAGAAATTAAGGCCAGGTGGAAAACCGACTTTTGGTAACATTATGGAGCGAATTTTTGGTACGGCTAATACAACGTTCTTTCATAACCTAGTCGGCAACACACAAGAGCGCAATAAAAACTTCAGAGGAATAACGAAAGAAGTTAATCCAAAAAAACTAGCTATTTGGACTTTTTCCTCCTTGTATGATGAAACCGAGAACTTCTTTTTCAATAGGTACAACAACAAACCTCACGCAACATTTTTAGCTAGTCCAAATAAGCTATATGATAATTCAATCCATCTATATGGTGAGCGAAAGCATGTAAGAACAGAATATGATCAGCGGTTCATAATTGACACCTTGCCAACAGCCCCTAATTCAAGGACGCAGGTTGAATCAGTCGAAAATGACACACGACACGTTTATAAAAACGGAAAAATTAAACTATGGGGAATACCGTATTTTCATGATGAATTAAAAAACTTACCTGAAAGCGAGTCTGATGTTCAAGTTAGGTTTGACCCAATGAATGTTTGTCACGTTTTTGCTTTTGTTAAAAACGAATGGCTCAGATGTACCTGTGAATACGAAGCACTTTTCCAACATAAAACTCAGCGCCAGTTGATGCTGGCTTCGGCAGTATTAAGAAAAAGATGTCTTCTGGGTAATAACATCAACACGTCTAAAGAAGCATTGTTAGCGCATGATTTCGAGAAATTGAATAATACTGAGACAGATCTATCACGTGTTGTGCATGAGAAGCAGAGGGCTAATATAGAAATTAAAAAGAATAAGCCTAAAGCCAGAAAAAATATGCCTGATTTGGATCTCAACTCAATGATTAATAAGTTTGAAAAGGAGAGTAGTTAAAATGGATAGTGTGGTAGCAAACATAAAGAAAGATATTGAGAGTAAATTATTGGATGTACTTGATGAGCTTTCTGCAGAAGATAAGCAAAAAGTTGATGAGTTCAAAGATGTAAGGTTCTTACACCCTCAGTTATCATCTTCGTTTAAGGAACTTCTTGAAGCCTATAATTGTATGGAACCTGGTGACTTTATACTGGTTGCCGGCTCTACAGGGGTTGGTAAGTCGGCCTTAGCAGAACAATTTAAGCTTCATTTACAAAAAAATGAATTAGAAAAAATGGAGACAGACTTAAACTATAACCCTGTTGTTTATCAAAATGCTTATCAGTCAGAATCAGGTTCATTCGATTTTAAACTCTTCTATGAAAATATCTCTGTAGCCACAGGAGATATTCTAATAAATGAAAAACAGTTAGTAGAATTTCTACCCAGCGGTGCTGTTGATGTAGAAGTGTTTAGGAAGAAAAACAAAACTGTTCGACAAATGCGTAAGTCAGTAGAGAACTCATTCGAGCGTAGGGAAACTCATACGCTACTTATTGACGAAATCCAGCATATGCTTTCACTAAACGGCGCTGATCAGCTGAAAGATCGTATGGACTTCATCAAGTCTTTCACCGAATCCGCGCAAGTTCGCATTATTATGTTTGGGAATTATGATGCACTCAAAATGTCTAGTTTGAGTGCGCAGCTTGGTAGGCGAGAAAATCTAATCGATTTCCCCCGATATAAGTGCTTAACAGAACAAGAGTTAGAGGATTGGGTAAATGTTGTTTGGAACTGTCAAAAACATCTTCCACTCAAATATAACGATACTTTGGTTAATCACTACAAATACTTGCTGCAGTATAGTTGTGGCTGTACTGGAATACTCAAGAAGTGGTTGAACCGTGCGCTTATTAAAACGTTGTCTCAAGGTAAGCAAGAGATAACGAAGTCAATATTGGAAGCGACCAGACTTCCGGATAAGAAGCTAAGTCAAATAGCCAGAGAAATCGCAATAGGCGAGAAAAAGCTCGAAATGACAGGTGTTGATGAAGTGACTGAGTTATTTAAAGGTGCTTGTGTCGACTTTTTGTCTGATGACTGCGAAGAAGAACAAGAGCCAGCCAAAACTAAAAAGAAAGCTAAGAAAAAACCAGGGGAACAAAACCCAAAACGGCATAAGGTGGGTAGATAACTGAAGTGGATATTGTTCTAGAAAGCTTAGATATCAATAGAAAAATTCAACCTCGTAGTTTACTCTCATCAATTGAACCCATTGTCACGACTAAGTGGGGGAGAGAGTGTGTACCAAGCTATATCAATCGATTAGCGCGCTATAATGATTGGCGGCCAGGAGATCTTCTGGCCCTATTATTTAGTCAACGCTTTGGTAGTGGTATAAATATAGCGCAGTCAAACACCAAAAATCAGCAGGCTCAAATAAGACTTGCGATTGATCCAAGCCTGATTCAAATAATGACTGAGCAGTTAAAGTATCACGTTAAATCAGGCGCCCCTGCTCAGGCATTTACGAACGATACTGAGATTATTCTAAGTCATATTGAAACTGGTAAGCCCACGATTTATAAATGGTGCTCTCATTGCTTCTATGAGCAGGAGGCGCCATATGTACCTATTCAGTGGCTGCTGACAAAGTCTACGGTTTGTCATAAGCACTATATTAAATTAACTTCAGTTTGCCCTGAATGCGAAAGAAAACCCAATTTAATAAAGCGAGATACCGTTGTTGGGTATTGTGATCATTGCGGAACTTTCTTAGGAAAGAGCGAAAATAGCGTGCCAAACTCACCCTCCATGAATGCAGATACCGAAAAGCACTATGCCTTGCTGTTAGCTGATGGATATAGCGAATAACTTTTGAAGTAAGGTTTATAGTGCATTCATACGAATGCAATGGGTGCTTGTCATGTATATCGCCATGCTGATATATCAAACACCCAAATATATGCTCAGGTGACGATGAATGACTTAAGCCTATTTTATAAAGAAGCGCATACTGTAGAAAATATAATAATAAGTTATAACTTATTATTATGCGTGCAGATGATCGTATTCTTGAAATTGAAAAATCTGAAAAGTCAGGTTCAATTACTTTAGATACATTGGTCGCAGCATGGCGCTCGAAGCGCAATCTGTATTGGCTGATGATGAAAAAGAGCAGTTCGAAATAATGGTGCGCAAAATCATAGAGAAGGGAGGCTCTAATTTGTGGGCGGATGACATATGACTGACCTTCAAATAGATGAAGATGAAGGATCAACCCCGATAACTGAAGAAGAACGGGAGGACCTGATTCCTTCATACATTACACTACGTTCAGAGCTAAATGAGGCGGAACACGAGGCTGAAGAATGGGAGTTCAAATCAAAACGAGACGTTCTATCTGAGACTTTTCTGAAAAACCTACATAAGAAAATGCTTGGTAAGATTTGGCGGTGGGCAGGTGTAATAAGAACCTCAGAGCGTAATATTGGCGTGGATGCCTATCGTATTACCACAGAGTTGAGAGTGCTTATCGAAGATTGTAAGTGTTGGATCGAATTTGAATCGTATGAGCCAGATGAAATCGCTGCCAGATTTTCACATCGACTGGTTAAGATTCATCCTTTCCCAAATGGCAATGGCCGGCATTCTCGAACCGCTGCCGACTTATTGCTCCTTTCATTGGAACAAGAACGATTTACCTGGGGGCGTTCAAGCCTTGTGGATGTAGGTGAAACAAGAAAGAAATATATTGAAGCACTTCATGCCACGGACAGTCATGACTACGCGCCATTTTTTGAATTTGTACGGTCCTGAGTTTGAGACGTAGGCTTCTCATAACTGACAGTTTGAAAATTAGTGAAGAGGATTGCTATCAGACTGATGTTGATTCTGTTTAGCATATTTTGGAAATAACCAAAATTAATCATGAGATGGTTCTCAAAGCGCTTGGGAGCTGAATGATACTAAACAGACCAAATAATGCTCTTTGGCCTAGTTTATTTTAAACACTATAGCTACTCGAAACAGTATTTAGAAAATGTGTATTCTGCAGTTTGTTTCTACGTTATAAATTACTATTTAATCGATAATTCCAAACTATCTTCGGCCATATCTACGATAGGAAGTCTGAGATTGGAATTTTCCATAGCCCAGCTTGAGTAGTCGTGATTGAATTTCCTGTAGCGTAAGCGAGCTTTAACTTTAAGGGGGGATTTTGCCCATTCAGGAATAGTAAATTTATAAGACTTAATATCTGCTTTGCCTGGGTCAAGTAAGTTGCCGTAACTTTCACCTACCGCGTTAAATAAATCGTGCTTCCAGACTCTTTTTCCTTGGCGGTTAACTAAGCTTGAAAAATAAAAGTGTGCTTTTTTGTCGACTTCATTGTTTTCATTAATCGTTCCGCTGGAATATACCGCCTTTCCATTTGCATCATTCACCAAAAATTCTAGCCAAGGTTCATTGATATCGATTGTACCCGCAGGGAAAAAATGGCCAATACGATTACTGGATACGCTAACGTGCAATGAAGCTTGCTCGCCGACAGAAATAGCCTGTTGCTTTAGTTTATCATCTTTGTGAATGGTAATAGATAGCCTGTTGTCTTGTAAGAAGTTGGTAACGATTTCAAGTTGTTCTGTGTCGCCAAGAACAAAGGGGACTGCCGTATTTGCAGCAGGGTTTCTATGTGATCGGTGCTTACCTTGATGGTCTGCAGAAGGGTCATCGCTATCTACTAATGGGAAGTGGCAGTCCTGGCAACGATAAGATTTATCACTCGCGTAGTTTTTATTACTATGTGTTGAAAAGGGGCCTTCAACCCAGGCTTGATATTGGCTTTGTAGTTTCACCCAACCCCAGTTATTTAAATCTGAATCAATATATTGTTCATGGCATGTCGCACAATTTACTGGGTCTGCCAGTATGTCGCGCGCCATATCCAAGCGATGTTGCCGAGGGTTGATCTTGATCAAATAATTCGTAATCTCAGTGGCGATTAAACTATCACTATCGTTAAATAAGTAGTCCTGCTCGGGTTCATAAAGGTAGCTGCCAACGCCTTCTAGGCTAATCGCTTTACTAATACCGTGACAGCTCATGCAGCTCACACCTTCCTCAATATGCATGCCTTTATCAAGCACGCCACCCTCTGATAACTCGCCGCTTAATAATGCGATGGGTATATGGCAACCCGCACAATAACGAGCGGCTGAAATGCCTTTTTTCTTTTCCAAAGCATGTAGGTTTTTTTGAAAAAATGGATCTGAAGCTGCTCGACCATGCATGGACGATTGCCATTCTTTGGTGATTTGTGGGTGGCAGCTGCCACATTTTTCAGAGCGACCAATACGTCGTGCATCTAAAAAGGTGTCATTTGATGTCTGTGCAAGGCTGGGTAGAAACTTACCCTCCCCATAATTAGCTTGAAAAGGAAAAGCTGCTTCATCATTAAAAGTAGTATTTCGAGCACCATAACTAATACTCAGAAGTACAATAAGAACAAGTGAGCCAAAAGAGTAACGGCCCAAGCGAATTGCTAGTTGTTTATTGATTGACTGAGAAAATCCTGAGAGTTTGGTGCTTTGTGATTTAGATAAATTTGAGAGCCAACGGTACAAGAAAAGGTGAGTTAATACCATTAGAGAAACGGCAATACCCGTTATAATGTGTGAATGATACATCCAGCGTTGTGTTTCATATTGACCGATGACAGCAATCACAACACCAGTAGCAGATACCCCTAAAAAGATTAATACACTTAACCAACCTATAGATGCTTGACCTGGGCGTTTAAAGCCTTGTGCAAGTCGAACGTGGTTAATAACAAATAATATAAAAGAAAAGAGCAGCCAAAACCCAACGAGGGTGTGAAGAAGATAGGTCCACTGTTGCCATATTCCGTGCGAATCAAAAACCCAAGTGACAAAGCCACTAAGGCTGACCACTAATAGACTAGTTAGAAATGAGGCTACATATTTCTGTTCTTTAATTAGCAATGCTGATGTGGGCAATGAAGAGGAATTTTTAGCCATCCTTTATTCAACCTCTTTGCGAATTTTGATCGGAATGTCCAAGCTATCCCAGGCCATATCTATGATTGGAATTTTGATATATTTATCCTTTAAGGCCCATTTAGCGTAACGTTCATTTAGCTTTCGGTATTTAAGAGTGGCGGTAACCGTAAGAGGGGACTTAGCCCATGCGGGTATTTCAAAACTGTTCAGAACGATATCAGATTCGCCCGCTTTAATGACACGCTTAAAGGATTCTCCTACCATATTGAAAAGGTCATGCTTCCAGACCAGCTTTCCATGGCGGTCGACAGGCAAAGAACGATAAAAATACGCATCGGGATCAACTATGTTCGTTTTCTCATCAACCAGCCCGCTGTCGTAAACAAGTGAACCTTCGGCATCCATTACCAAAAACTCTACCCAAGCCTGGTTAATATCAATAGAACCACCAGGGAAGTCATGGCCAACGCCTCGGTTACTAATGACAGTATAGATTTCAGCTACTTCACCTAGATAAAAATAATAAGGCGCTTCTTCAAAATTTCGTAAGCTTTCATCAAGTGCATGGAGTGTTTGAAGTGCATCTTTACGGTTGGGTTTATCGATACTGACGCGTAACTTATTAGACTGAAGAAATGCTTTTGTGTCGTCAAATTGTTTTTGATCACCACGTAAAAGCGGAAGAAAGGTATTGGCGCCGGGAAAATGATGAGATCTTATCTTGTTATTAGTATCTGCAGAAGGGTCAGCGGAGCTAACCAAAGGCATGTGACAGTCTTGACAGCGGCTTACTACGTCATCAGAAAAACCTTCCCGGTGTTGCTTTGAATAAGGGCTTTTCAACCATGCACTATACTCATCTTGCATTTTGACCCAGCCCCAATTGTTCATATCCTTATCCATAAACTGGGTATGACAAGCAGAACAAATTTTTGAATCGCGTAAAATATCTTTGCCTAAGTCTTTTTTATGCTGGTCAGGTTTAGTCAGTAGCAGTAAGTCATGTATACGCAATAAAAGGGGGTTTGAACTTCGTGCGAACAAATAATCTTCTGCGGGTTGAAATTTAAAACTAGCAACACCTTTTAGATGTTTTAGAGAGTCTATGCCATGACAGCTCATACACGAAACTCCTTCATGATTGGCGGGGGTATTTGAGATGCCGCCATGTTTTCCACCTGGCGTCAGCTCGCCGGTAAGCAAGGCAACTGGTGCATGGCAGCCTTCACAGTATCGGGTGGCACTGATTCCTTTTTTGTCTGCCAGTAGGCTCACATTGGTGACATAAGTTGGATCGGATGCTGCCTGTTGGTGTGCTGATGACATCCATTGATTTCCAACCTCTTCATGACAGCTTAAGCAGCGATGGGAGTTAGCGATTTGTCGTTGGTCTATAAAAGCGTCATTTTCTGTTTCGGTTTGGCTGGGTCGAAAACGGTGCTCTCCATAACTATATTCATAGTCATTAATCTTCGCGGTTGATTTATAAGGCTCAAGCGTAAACTGATAAATAAACGCCGCAGAAGTAATAGCAAGTTGGATGACAATATTGATAACAAGTACAACTCTCAATGTGCCCTTAGGAATACTGGGGTAAACAATTTGATTCTGCTTTTTTCGTTTTTCGGGCAGCAGTTTGATATGCAAAACCAAATGAAATACGACTAGCAACACAAAAAATGCCGCACTAATAATGTGAACATTATAAACCCAGCGTGCATTTTCTTGCTGGCCGCTCAGCATTAAATGCCAGCCGGTATAAACGAAGCCGAGGTAGAGTAAAATAGTGACTAAACCACTGATTAATACACTGGTACGACGAAAGCCAACAGTTCGTCTAAAATGCACAATGAGATAGGGTATTAAGGCAAAACTACAAGCAATACCGGTCAGTAAATGAAACAAAACAGACCACTGTAACCACACTGAATGGTCACTAAAAACATAAGTTACCAAGCCTGTAATAGCACAAGCAAGTGTGATCGCACCTGTTGAAGGTGTATAGGATTGTTCCGTTTTGAGTAAGTTTTTGGTATCAATCATAGTTTAAGAGTTGCTTGTTAATATAGCTGAGTACATTCGCTTCATTGCTTTGCATAAGGAGTGATGCAGCTTGCAGTCTTTCTGCTTGGTCTACGTGTGTATTTTTAACAATTGACCATAAAATGTCACCAAGCTCGGGTGTCACACCCTGTTTGACGAGTAGCTTTAATGCCTTGATTTTTTTTGAGCTGGTCACTAATAGAGTGTTTTTTGAGATAACGCTTTGCAAAAGTATTGTATTTGCGGTGACTGGATCGATAGCGGCAGCAGTTAATAATAGGTGAGTTACATGTTGTGCATCCCATTCCTTATCCGCTAGAAAAGACTTAAGCACAAGGCGTTTTCTAAGTTGTAATAATTTGCTTGTTTGTGAAGAGTGATCATTAAAATAGCAGTTCAAGTAAGTATAGCGAAGAGTCGTCGATGGGTATTGGCTTCTTATTTCATTGGCAGTCAACTTTTCTGTTAGCGATAGCCTTGATCCATTAGCTGCACAAAACTGTAATAAAACCTCGGTTTGGGTGTTGGTAAGCTTTTGATCAAGCAGCGTATTGAATAGTTTATTGGCAGTATTTTTGGGAAGTCTAGATAATAAGGCGATTAAGTTGTTCAGATATTCGGCGCTCTCGTTAGCCCGGTTTGCTAGCTGAGAAACAAAATGATCTGAAAAAATCGATTGAACGTCATCGCTTGCGTTTACGAGTTTAGAAAGCGTTGAGATAGGCTCGCTTAAGAGCTGTTGCGCCAGTAAATTTTTTGCCAGTGTTGAATTTATAACGCTAAGCGCATGTAAAGCATGAAACCGAACCCTGGAATTGGGGTGGTTAAGTTCGATTTTTACCGTATCTAACCGATTATTTAACTTCGCCGCTGTTATTGCGCGTAGTTTTGAAATGATTAAATCTGCTTCTTTGTCATGGGAGATCCTAGGCAGTAAGCTGGTCTCGCTAATTACTTGGCTTAAGAATTCATCCAATTTTTTTCTTGAAAAAACGATGCCGTCTGGTTGAGTAAAAAGTGAGGCTAAAACTTGGTAGCTTTTGGTCAGACTAGCAGAGCTCGCATTGAATACATTGGTATCGCTTGAGTTAAATCGGGTGTCCAATAGTTTCTTTAGGGTTGGTTCATCTAAGCGTTTAAGTGCTATCAAAGCGCTCGCAGTGGTTGTGGCGTCAGAATCAGGGTTTTGAACAAGTGAAATAAGCTTCTTATTTACACTTGTATCCCTAATTAACCCTAATGCTCTTATTGATGCGTTACGAACCTTAATTCCTTTGGCCTTGGTAGCCGAGTTGAGCAAAGGAACAATAGCGCGTTTGTTTTCGGCAGCAGCCAATGCATTCGCAGCACATATTTGTGTGGGTGGTGAGCCAGATTCAAGCAATTTAATGAGTGGCGAGATAGCGAGCTTCTTTCTATGTGTAACAGCCTCTTCTTCATTAAAAAAGTGCTCAAAGGTTTCAGCAACGGCACACTGAACTTGCTGGTTTGAGTCATGAAGTAAAGGTAGGAGCCAAACAATACTTGACTCAAGCTCAGCCTGTTTGAGTATTTCGATGGCTAATAGCCGAATCTTATTGCCCTCGCTTTGCAAAGCCTGACGCACGATAGCTAGGTAATGTAGGTTCCATTTTTGCTTGATTTGTTTAAGCATGGTCAATCTGAACAAGTCAGAAGAAAGGTTCCAGGCGGTCAAAATGTCTTCCCACACCTCTTTGGGTGAAGCTTGCAATAGTGCTTGTGAGTAGGAGGTTAATGAGGTTTCACTTAGTCTGCTTAATACCAGTTCTTTCTTCGCTTTGCTTAGTTTATCAACTCTAATCGCTTGTGCAGAGTGGTCAGATTTACGGATGCGGTAGTACTGATTGGGTTTAAGGTTCTCAAAGCTTGAGCTCTGCTTATTAGGCCATTTAATTAACAACTTTTTAACCTGTTGGCTGTCGCCTAAGCCTAGATGAATGCGTGGGTCACCTTGAGAAAGGAAGTTCTGGTTTGTGCCCAGCGTTCGTTTGATTGTCATTAATTCTGTCGTTAACTCCAATGTGGCACCATAAACATCTGCTGCCTTGTTAGTGCTCAATAAATCGAAACCAATCCAGGTATTGTCGTTAGCTGACTGGTTCTCAAAGATTTGTAGAGGGTCGTTATTGTTGCTTACTAGTATTTCTAATTTACCATCATTATTAAGATCGACAGCGATTGTGCCACGCGAAGAGTAAGGGTGCTGAGTCGATAGACCTGAAGGATTAAGTGATGCCTCCACATGTTTAAAATGGCCGCCACTCTGGTTAATGAATAAGCTATTTTCTTGTGCTTGAGTAACAAAGTGCGTGTCAATATCCGGCATGGTCATGCCATTAGCGACATAGATGTCTAAGAAACCATCGTTATTAAAATCACCGGATGTGCTACCCCATGCTGTAAAGGGTAGAAGTTTTGCCTGCGCCAGGTTTCGTGACCAGGCTAAATCGGTATAAGCTGCTTTATCTGTCTCTAATTTAGAGGTTGGAGGAGGCTGCATTTTACTGAGAAGCACCGGTGGATGGCTCATCCCCCGGCTCATAAAAAAATCATCCTGGCCATTGTTATCATAGTCAGCCTTTATTATGTCGTGCGCACCTGCGACTTCAAAAGCTGCGTAGTGTTCCTCACCTCTGGAGAATTCGCGCCCTTGTTGGTTGATAAAAACCTGATTCGGTGAGTTATGGTCATTGATCACGATAAGGTCCAACCAACTATCATTATTTAAATCTACCCAGTGAGCGCCCAGACTACGACCCAGGGAATTTGCTACGCCAGTCTGTTTAGTGATCTCTTCAAAAACAAAATTACCTTTATTTATAAATAGCTGGTTCGGCTCTGGGTCGTAAAGAGTCGGGTCGAAGGCAACACTACCAGTTGTTCGAAAGCCGCTTGTACGCTCAAAGGTTCGGGCACCTTTTTTGTAGCGAATATAATTACTGATATATATATCAAGTAAACCGTCTTGGTTAAAATCTCCTAGGCTTGCGCCTGTACTCCAGCGCTTGTTATCAATGCCAGACTTAGTCGTTACATCTTCAAAGGTGCCGTCACCCTTGTTTTGGTAAAGGGTATTGCTTTCAATGCCTGTCACTAGTAAATCGTGTAGACCATCGTTGTTAAAATCGGCTGTCGCGCAGGCCATTCCCCAAATCCGTTGGTTTAAACCTGCTTTTTCGGTAATGTCTTCAAAGGATTTGCCTTGAGTGTTGAGCAATAAACGATTGCCGTTGGTTTCACTCCACCACGTTTTGCGGCCGTAGTGTCGGGAATGACCACTTCCGCCCACAAAGAACAGATCCATCCAGCCATCTTGGTTGAAATCAAAAGAACAGACACCGCTACCGAGGGTCTCGGTTAGAGCAGTAAGGTGTTTAGAACTTTGCGTATGTGTGGCAGTGATATTCCAGTTGATACTTGTATCTTTGAATGCAACTGGGCTAGCAATTTTTGTAATGGACTTGGTATAAGGTTGAGTGGTCGGTAAAGACGGACTTGAAGGGACTTGTAATAACAAGGTGGCAATTATACCAAGTGTACTGATTACGCTTATAAATAAAACAAAACGCGACATTATTATGACTCTACAAGTGGCAATATTTTATTGCTTATTGTTTCAAAAGCCTAATAATCTGTTTAATCAACCGGGTTGTCCATACAATATTAATAATTATATTGTTAAATAGAAATAGGGCTGAAATCTGTTCTAAATTGTCAAGATGAATTCTGTAAAAAGAGCTGCATTAAAGCGTGATGGTGATCACGCTTTTGGGTCAAATATATAATTGAATGTAATAAAATGTTGCTGTTCGTAAAGCAGCTTGATACAAATAGGATTATTAATATTAGGTAATTAAAAGTTAAAAAATTCTAGGTGCCACAATAAATAGGCAGCCGTTAGCAGTAAGGGGAAGTAAGATGTTTAATCAGAATTGGCGCGTTATCGCTTTGTTGGTATTATTCGCTTTTGGGGGCTCTCAAGCTCAAGCTGTTGTGATTGAATATGAATTGAATCACGTTGGCAGCAATACTTATCAATATGATTACAGTATCGTCAACGATGATGTTGTCGCAGGCGTCGAAGGCTTTTCGGTCTATTTCGATTACGGTGTCACTTCAAACCTAAGTATCCTATCGTCGCCTGATGGCTGGGATTCATACATTTTCCCCGAAGATGATTTTTTTGTTGAAGGCCCAATTTTTGACTCAATGGTCTTCGATCCTTTTACTACGCCCGATGCTGTCGTCGCTTTAGGTGAAACACTCAGCGGTTTTTCGATTCAGTTTGATTGGTTGGGGAATGCCTTACCAGGCTCTCAATTCTTCGAAGTATATATGCCGTTTCCGTTTGAAACGTTGGCCTTGGGCGATACTGCTCTGAATACAAGCGGCGGGCCTGTGATGGATGTGCCAGAACCCGGAAGTTTAGCGTTGTTGTTATTTGGGCTTGCAGGGCTAGTTGTTAGTCGAAGAGCTAAATCTTAATATTTGTTGTTTAGTAAAAAATAATAAAACATTTCTAAAGCCAGCAGTTTTTATCTAAAGCCGTAGCTGCTGGCCAAGAAACTACATACGGTTTGTTTGTCTTCTTACGCTACGTTGGAAATAAAAATGCAAAAGGGAACTTTTTCTCAGTCTATTTTGGGGTTGATGTTTTTGTGTCTGTTCGGTACTCCATCATGGGCGGAGTTTACGCCGGGTGCTTACGAGCAAGTCAGTTCAACACGGGTTAGCCGTTTTGAATTTGAATATGTCTACAAGCTGACTGCTGAAAATACTGGTAACGACGCTAGTAATATTTCCGCAACGGTATCCAGTAGCTCCCCTTATACTGTGATCACTGATGGCACTTTGTCCTTTTCAGATGCCGGTTCTGGTTCCAGTAGTCAAAGCTCTGATACCTTTTCATTCAAACAAAATCGCCGCGCAACGTTTGACCCTTCAGTATTAACCTTTGTTTTTTCTTATGATGAAACTGCGCCCGTTACGGATAGTGACGAAGATGGCGTGGAAGATATTGTTGATAACTGCCCAGCGATCTCAAATGAAGACCAAACCAATCTGGATGGTGATTCATTAGGTGATGCTTGTGATGATGATCGTGACGGTGACGGCGTTAATAATGAACAAGACGCATACCCAGATGATTCCTCCCGTTCTGAGTTAGATAGTGATAACGATGGTGTTGTCGATAGTGCAGATAATTGCCCTACTATGTCAAATGAAGACCAAGCCAATCAAGACGGCGATACCTTCGGTGATATTTGTGACGATGACCGAGATGGCGATGGTGTGAACAACGATCAGGATGCCTACCCAGACGATGCGAGCCGTTCAGAGCTGGATACTGACAATGACGGTATCGCTGACACTTCAGACAATTGCCCAACTGTTTCAAACCAGGACCAAGTTAACCAAGACGGTGATACCCAAGGTGATGCCTGTGACGACGACCGCGATGGTGATGGTATTCCAAATGATGAGGATGCAAATCCAGACTCGTCTGATGAGGTGATTAAACCATCAGTTGTCATTGATACGCCAGCATCCTTATCCACTGTGGGAAGTTCGCCCATAACTATTATTGGTACATTGGGCGCTAATTCTGAGTTACTTACCGTCAACGGGGTGAGTGTTAACTCAGTCGATGGTAGTTTCTCGTCAAGTGTTGCACTTGAGGAAGGCTTTAATTCAATCCTTGCGCGAGTTGTTTCACCGCAGGGGGATGTTGCAACAGATTCAATTTCCATCATTCTTGATCAAACGCCCCCTTATATCACCGTTGATTCACATAAGGATGGCGCGCTAGTTTATCAATCAGACGTAGTCATCACCGGTTTGGTGAATGATTTAGTGCGTGGTACGGTCAGTGAGGAAAAAGCCGTTGTCTCAGTAAACGGTGTTCCGGCTAGTGTTTCAAACAGAAGTTATTCCGCGACAGTTTCTCTCGCCGTCGGATCCAATAATATTGTGGTTGAAGCATCTGATCAGGTTGGTAATACCAACAGTAAAAATCTCACGCTTGAGTATAAGTTGCCCGAGGGCAGGAGACTTGAGTTGGTGGGTGGCGCAGGGCAAACGGCTGAAATAAACCAGGAACTCCCTCAATCACTGGAGGTAAGAGTGCTTAATGAACTCGGTCAGCCGGTTGCTGATGAAAAAATTATCTTCAGAGTAATACAAGGTTCGGGTAGTGTTATTGCTTCATCGACTGAGGGGCGAGCGGTCGCGGTGTCGACAGATGCAGAAGGCCGTGGACAAGCCGCTTTCCGTTTGGGCACGCGATCAGGGGTTTCCAACCATAAAGTTCAGGCTAAGGTTGTTGGTTATGAGCAATACCTTACGTTTGATGCTAGTGCGACTGGTGCACTAGGCGATAAAATGGGAGTTAGCTCAGGTAATAACCAACGTAGCGGTGCGAATCAGTTCTTGCCAGAACCCTTAGTTGTTTCGGTATCCGATAGTGGTGCTAATGTCGTTCCTGATGCTCGTGTCCGTTTTGAGGTGATTACAGGCAATGGGCAATTTAAAAATGGTAATAGCAGCTTTGAAACAAGCACCGATGCAGATGGTTTAGCATATGCTGAATATAAGTTGGGTGATGTACTTGGCTTAGATGCACAGAGAATTAAAGTCACGTTACTGGATTCTGCTATAGATGTGCCGGTAACCGCAGGGTTTACCGTCAGCGCTTTGGAAGCTGGTGATGCTGGTCAAACGCGAATAAGTGGCGTGGTATTAAACAACCAGAACACGCCTTTGCCCGGCGTTACGATCCGCGTCAAAGATACGACACGTCAGGCAGTAACTGATGAGGAAGGACAGTTTCTTATAGAGCAAAGCCCTGTAGGGGTTGTGCACCTACAAGCAGATGGCTCTACTACAAGCGCCGAAGGTGAATACCCAACCTTAAGCTTTATGCTTAACACCGTATCTGGCGCAGATAATAGCTTGCCTGCTCCTATTTACCTGGTCAGGCTTGATACAGATGGTGCTGTTTATGCTGGTAAAGAAAATGTCACGCTCACGCTTTCTGATTTCCCAGGTTTCAAATTAGAGATTGATAAAGATTCAGCAACTTTCCCTGATGGAGAAAGAGAAGGTTGGATTTCAGTTACTCCGGTCAACTCTTCCAAAGTGCCTATGCCTCCACCAAATGGTATGCAGCCGCAGTTTATTGTCACTATTCAACCGGCAGGAACAAAGTTTGACCCACCTGCACGCCTGACATTACCTAATGTAGATGGTTATCCCGCAGGTACGCAAACAGATATGTTCTCCTTTGATCACGACCTTGAACAATTTGTCTCGATTGGTTTAGGTACCGTTAGTGAGGACGGCAGTGTTGTGACATCTAACTTGGGTGTTGGTGTTGTAAAAGCGGGTTGGCACTGTGGTGCTCAGCCGGGTAGTACCGGAAGTTGTAGTGGCTCAAGTTCCTCATCCAGTTCTTCCAGCTCGGGCTCTAGTTCAGGTTCTAGTTCAGGTTCCAGTTCAGGCTCTAGTTCAGGTTCCAGTTCAGGCTCTAGTTCAGGTTCTAGTTCAGGTTCTAGTTCAGGTTCTAGTTCAGGTTCTAGTTCAGGTTCTAGTTCAGGTTCCAGTTCAGGTTCTAGTTCAGGTTCCAGTTCAGGTTCTAGTTCAGGTTCTAGTTCAGGTTCCAGTTCAGGTTCCAGTTCAGGCTCTAGTTCAGGTTCCAGTTCAGGTTCCAGTTCAGGCTCTAGTTCAGGTTCCAGTTCAGGCTCTAGTTCAGGTTCCAGTTCAGGCTCTAGTTCAGGCTCCAGCTCAGGCTCTAGTTCGGGCGGTTGCCCAGGTGGGCCAAAATGTAGTGATGAGGATGAAGCACCTGAAGATGGTTCAGAAGAAAAGGGTGAAGAAGCCAAAGACGAAGATGAGACCGAAGCCACCGATAAGGAGGGTGAGAACAACGACGAAGGTGATACTAGCGATCAAAAAGATCCGCATGAAACGGGTGACCCAGTAGTCGCAGCTACAGGTGAATTGGTGCATACCGAAACCGATCTGGTGATTCCGGGGCGTGGCTTTGACTTCCGGCTTGAGCGGACCTACCGCAGTAAATTCAACTTTAACGGTATTTTCGGGCATAACTGGGAGTTTAGCTACAATCAGCAGTTATTGATTCCTGAGCAGAGCGCTAGCAACCAAGATATCGTCTATAGCCAAGGCAACGGCAGGTTAGATACCTACAAACACAATGTAGATGGTAGCTATCAATCACCGGATAGTTTCTTTGATGTGCTGACTCAAAACAGTGACGGAACCTATACTATCCGTACGCCGAAAGGCTTTAAAACTAGCTTTAGCGCGCAAGGCTTATTAACAACCATGGAAGACGCGTTTAGCAATACCATGACCTTCGAGCAAGATGCCGAAGACCGTATTTCTGTGGTGACTGATACCATGGGTCGCGAAATACACTTTAGTTACCGTAGTAATAGTCGTCGTCTAGAAACAGTAACTGATTTTGCCGGTCGCACCGTGCGTTACTACTATGACGAGTTCGGTAACCTGAGTGCCATGCGTTCACCCATTATCACCGGCACGCCTAATGGCAATGACTTTGAGTCCGGTAAGTTCAAATACTACAGTTATTCCAGTGGTTTTGATGCTACCTCAGATCCACGATTGGCGTTCGCCAACCATAACTTGCTGACAATCAAGGATGGCAAGGGCATAACGTATTTAGTTAACACCTATGAGAATGACCCAGACAGTTACGCGTTCGATCGCGTCATTACACAGCAGTACGGCGATGAGGATCAAGTATTCACGTTTACCTATGAAGAGCTCAATGCTAGCCAAAGTATTACAGCATCACTCGAACGTAATAAAACCACCCAAACGGACCCCAACGGCAATATCGTAGAATTCTTTCACAACTTTGGTAGCAAGTTAGTGCGAGAGCGCGTTTATACCAATCGCGACGTCAACCCAGATGACCCCGAGTACTTTGAAACTCAGCATAGTTATAATATGGATGGTTTGAAGTTGTTGACGGTCTTCCCTGAAGGTAACAGCGTTAAGTACAGCTATGATTCTAACAACGCCAATCGTGCGCAACAGTCTAATTTATTAACGATAACCCATTTATCCGGAGTGCGCGGCGGTGATCAGGCAGAACTGGTTAACACCTTCGAGTATGAACCGATATATAACAAAGTGAAAACGCAAACCGACCCAAGAGGAAATACCAGCTCATACATTTATGATTATCAAGCGAGCGCTAACTTGGAAGACCTGGCCGCTCAGCTTGGTCTTGAGCAAAGCGAAGCCGAAGCCCTGTTGAGTGATGCTGGTATTGAGTTGTCAGGCGGCGTGGCTGGTCAAATCGGCGGTAATGTCGTCCAGGCGAATAAGCCGGTTACCACGCTAATCGATGCTTCATCACAAACGATTCAGCACAATTACGAATACAATCAATACGGTCAGCTTGTACGAGAGATCGACCCCGAAGGGATTGTGACCGACTATGAGTATTATTCGGAATCCGACCCAGACGGTGATGGAACGGCCACAGAATCGGCACGTAGCCTGGATACCGAAACCGGTGGTTATCTCAAGAAAAAGACGATTGACTCGGCCAGCTCTACAAGCAGAACTCGTACAGCACCCTTGCAACAAATTACCGTGTCCAAGCTGTACGATATAGTGGGTAATGCGATCGCTCAGACCGATGGACGAGGCAATACGACGCGCTTCATCCGTAACGCCTTGAATCAGGTGGTACGAAAAATTGATTCTGCGCCGTTCTTCTACATCACCGATTACTACTACGACGCAAACAATAAACTGGTCCGAGAAAGTAGTCAGAACATCGGTACCAATGGTCCAAACCTGTCTAACTTTGTACACAAGGTCTATCGCTACAACACGCTAGATCATAAAACCGAAGAGCTCGTGATGCCCGAAAGTGGTGTGGTACTCACCACTAGTTATGAATATGACTTAAACGAGAATATCGTTGCCATAACCCTGCCAGAAGGGAATGTCACCCGCACGACCTACGACGAGCGCGATCAGCCCTACCAAGTCACTCGGGGTTACGGCTCAGCTGAAGCTAGTACCGTCATACGTACCTACGATGGCAATGGTAATCTTAGTGAAACGCTTGATGCTGCGGATAACGACGATGATGGCGCTAACGATGTCACCGCTTTGAAATACGATGGCTTTGATCGTGTTATTCTGATTACAGACGCTGACGGTAACCGTCTGGTGAAAAATTACGATGCTAATGGCAATGTCATTCGCGAGCGTCGCTACGGTAACTCCGGCATTCCTGGTCTGGATAACGAATTGCTCCTCAGTGACATCAGCACGCAATATGATGCCTTAAATCGCCCAAATAAAACTAACGAGCTTATCCTGACCAATGGTATTCCGCTCGGTGGGCTGGATCCAAACATTGATCGACTTGTAACGACGACTTATTTATATGATCGCAACTCAAAACCCTTGTCGGTCACTGATGATAATGCTAACGCGACGGTCTATGTTTATGATGGGCTGAACCGAGTGCTGAGCACTACGGATGCCTTGGGTAATACTGAAACAAAAACCTACGATGCCAACAACAATGTGACCCAAGTAGATAGAGTCGAGATCAGCCCAGAGAATCTAGTGGTCGATAAGACCATCACCTCCACCTTCGAATTTGACAATTTGAACCGACTGGCTGAAGCGACCGACGCGCTCGGCAACGCAACGCAGTACCGCTACGACAGTCGGAATAACTCGGTGGCAATCACCGACGCCATGGGCAATGTCACACTCAAACTCTATGATGGCCTAAACCGCCTCTTAGAAGAGCGTCGCCTGCTTAGCCCCTTGGGGATAGGTCAGGGCGGTTTGGATTTTGCTAACCCGAGTAATCCTGATGGATCTATCAGTGTCTTTTATGCTTGGGATACTAACTCACGTCTATTAAGTTTGATTGATGATAACGGCAATGCGACGACTTATGAGTACGATGCGCTTAACCGCAAGGTGCTTGAAACCTTCGCCGATCAAACCACTGTCGCATATGACTATGATGCAGATGATAACCTGATTAACAAAATCGACCAAAATGGCTCTATTTTCACGCATGACTATGATGCGCTCAATAGGCTGGTGTCTAGTGAGGTTGCTGCAGCTGCCGGAGTGATTGGTTCGACACAATGGGCATACACTTATGATGGCCTAAGCCGACGTACCGCGGCCAATGACAATAACGATCCGGTCTTTGAGGGTGACGACGCAACAGTCGAATACCGCTTTAACTCGCTGAATCAGTTGCTGAGTGAGTCCAATAACGGCACGGCCACCACAGCCTCTTATGATGGTCTTGATAACCGCTTGTCCTTAGTTTATCCAAATGGCCGTAAGGTCGCCTATTCTTATGATGCAGTGTACAACCTACAAAACGTTACTCAGGCTGTTTCGGGTGAATCTATCGTTGAATATGACTATGCGGGTCGCGGTCGAGTGCTAGACAAACGCTTAGGAAATGGTACTGCCTTGCACTACCATGCCAACCAGAACGATATAGGATATGACGGTATCAACCGCTCGTTACAGCATCGTTATACCAATACTTCAGACGAATTCATTGCGGGCTTCAGTTATGCCTTCGATAAAACCCACAATCGCCGTTTTGAACTCAATCAAAATATCCAAACAGCAGATGTATATGAATATGATTCAGACTATCGTCTGACTAGGGTGGCCTACGATATTGCGGCCAATGATTCAAGCCTCCAAGCTATCACCAACAATGCTACCACTAATCAGGATGTTGAGACCTTAGCTGCAGCCAATGATCATGCCTGGTTATTAGATGGGGTTGGCAACTGGGTCAGTAAGCAGACCACCACTATAGAAGCCAGCAGTGCAACGGGTTTCATCTCTAATGAGATGAATGAGTATCTCAAAGTCGGCGCAGCAGAACTGGAATACGATAACAACGGTAACCTGGTCTTTGATGGACAGCGCCATTTAGCTTATGACGCGCGTAATCGATTGGTACGTGTAAGCACCTTATCGGGTAATACCATCGCCAGTTACAGCTACGATGCCTTTAATCGTCGTACGCGAAAAGTAGCAGGCTCCGCAGTCACGAGCTTCCTTTACTTTGGCAAACAAGTGATGGAAGAGCGTAATCTGCAAGGTCAAACCCAGCGCCAGTTTGTTTATGGCAATGGGCTTGATGAAGTCTTACAGATGCGTGCTGCGAATAATGACTTCTACTATCACGACAATAGTATTGGCTCGATTGCTGCACTTACTGATAAGAACGGTGAAGTGGTAGAGCGCTATCGTTATACTGCCTATGGTGAGGCGACTATAACGGCTGCTGATGGTGTTACTGAACGAGCTTCAAGTGAGGTCGACAACCCCTATACCTTTACTGGGCGTCGCCTAGATAATGAAACTGGATTGTACTACTACCGGGCGCGTTATTACTCGGCTGAAATGGGGCGCTTTATTCAGCGTGATCCGCTGGGTTATCAAGATGGTATGGGTTGGTACATTTATGTTCACAATAACCCTATCAACCTAATAGACCCTCTAGGAACTTATGCAGGTATAGATGATGCAATATTTACAATTGGCGGTGCACTAGTCGGTATAGGTGGTCAGGCAATATCTGATTTCGTTACTGGCAATGAAAGCTCTTTAACAGATTACATTGCTGCTGGTATTGGTGGAGCAGTAGCAGGTGAAACCCTCTTGTATGCAGGCCCAATAGCCGCTGGAGCTGCTGGAGGGGCAGCAGCAAATATTACAAGACAAATTGGTAACAATATTACTGGCGAATCTTCTGGTTTTAGTGTCGGAGGCTTGGCTTTTGAAACCACGGTGGGTGCAGCAACTGGATTAATTCCAGGGGTCAAAGTACCCGGAATCACAGCTGGGAAAGGAAGTTTTAACTCAGTATTTAAACAAATGGTAACGAAGTTTAACAATGGAACTATCTCCGGAGTAAAACTAAAGACAGCTTTAAAAATGTTTGTGGGGCGTTCGGTTGATACATCTTTATTACCTGGCGCAGTTGGGGCTAACCTTGCGTCCTGGCTAAAAGAAAATTTGGGAATCGATGTCGATTCTGATAAGAAATAATAATTATGGGATTAAGGGAAATTAGACCTGCTAAAAAATTTTATTTCAGAAATTTAGTGTTTTGCATTGCTCTACTCTCATTGACTTATTTCTCGTTTGTCGGAGAGGAAGGGGCAATTGAAGTTTTATTATTGCTCTTTATTATTGCAGCCTTACTGAACCTCACTTATTGGGGACGGCGGTTGGTATATGACGATAATTCTCTTACTTACGTTTCGTATTTCTATTTGAGAAGGAAAATACAGTTTAAAGACATTGAACGATGGGAAATAAAAATTGGTATACACCGCTATATGGATCGATTCAAACCTACTGTACGGTTAGAAATATCGACAGCGAATGGTCAAAGAGTCGTAATCCCGTTTAAAATTTTTGATCCTAACGAAATGGAAGACCTCTTAAACCATCTGCCAGAGTGAATAAAGCTGGATTTTTATAGGGATAGAAATTAAAGGAACAGTTTAAGTTTAGAAACGTAAAAAGGGGTCATATCTATTTTGAAACCTTAAATATAATTTATAGCAACGAAATAAAGAACAAAAAATTTAAGCAGTGAAGAAAACAAAAAACAAAGCAGAAGTATAAAAGGGATTCGTCAAGGGAAATAGTTATGATTAACAATACACACTGCAACTACAAAAGCAGTTTGATGGCAATGTTCTTGGCCTTAATGGCGCTGCTTTCTTTTTCCTTACAGGCGGACCCCATTCAATTGGACGAAACCTGCGTCGTCTCGGTGCTCAACCGTACGGTGCAAGCTTCAAGCGATGGTGCATGGCAGTTGGGTAACGTACCCACCTTTATGGGGCAAGTAAGGGCACGAGCCACCTGTGTTCGCGATGGTCTTACCATCTCTGGCCAAACGGATTACTTCACCATTCCCGCCAACGGCAACGTCGTTGTCGGTGCGTTTAACGAAGTTGAAAATGAACCTGTCCCTGAGTCTATCGCCTTTCTTTCGGGTAATAACGCCGTGCTCTATGGTGAGCAAACCTATTACCGCCTGCGTGTCGTGGCCGATTATGAAAATGGCACGCGCGCCGATATCACTCGGCGTAGCAGCGGTATCAATTACAGTGTGTCCAACCCAAGCATTGCATCGATTGATGATAATGGTGTTCTACAAGGCTTAGCGAGTGGTCGTGTGCTGATTACGGCACGTAAAGATGGTGTTGCCGCGATTTTAGCATTAACCGTAGTGACCACAGGTGACCAGGATGAAGATGGTTTGCCGGATGATTTCGAACGCGCCAATGGTCTGGATGCTAATGACCCTATTGATGCCTTAGAAGATGGCGATGGTGATGGCGTGTCGGCTGTCGATGAATATCTGGCTGGTACCGATATCAACAATGAAGATACGGATGGTGATGGTCTCAGTGATGGTGAAGAGATTGCCGAAGGCAATGATGGTTATATTACTAATCCCTTGTTGGCTGATTCCGACAGTGATGGTATCAGCGATAGTTTGGAAGTCACGGTCGGTTCTGACCCAACTGATATCAATGATTATAACCTTGCCGACAGTATTCAGGGGATTTCGGTAGATCCTTCAGCCATTGTGTTGACCTACAACACCGTGGTTAATAAAGACACCTCAGCGCAACTGACGGTGCGCGGTGAAACGCTAGATGGCAACACTGTTGATATCACTCGTCGAGAGAAAGGTACTAATTACGCCTCCAGTGATTTGAATATTTGTAACTTTGGTGGACGCGATGGTGAAGTTTTTGCGGGTCAGAATGGCGATTGTATTGTCACGGCCAGCAATAACGGCTTCTCTGCCGACGCGGATGTAGAAGTACGTTCCTTTGCTCCATCTGCAGTATCGTCATTGCCCTTGGATGACGGTGGGTACAATGTTGACGTATTGGGCGATTATGCCTATGTCGCCACGGGTAATGGCATGCGTGTGATGGATATCAGTGACCGTCAAAACCCTATCGAAATTGCTAATTTGCTGATTGGTACGCTTATCAATGATATTAAAGTGCGTGGTAACTATGCCTACTTGGCAGCGGATGCAGCTGGGCTGTTGATCGTCGACGTTACTTACCCAGATACACCTTCTTTAGTAGGCCGCCTTGCTTATGGGGGCGATGCCAAAGACCTGCAACTCTATCGTGACTATGCACTTATTGCTGCTAATGACAAAGGCTTGGTCGTGGTTGATATCAGTAACCCTGAGTTACCTTTGTTTGTGAATGAAGTGCCGACGCAAAACCCGGCTAATGGTGTTAGTTGGTCTCCAGATGGTCAGGTTGCGGTGGTTGCAATGGGCGGTTATGGTATTGAGGTTTTTGAGTTTCCATTAACCTCGACACCTGTATCCAAAGGAACGTTGAACGTTTCGGGTAATGTACAAGATGTTGCCTTGAAAGGAGATTATGCTTATCTGGCTGACTATAATCGTGGGCTGGTTGTCATCGATATTTCTGACTTATCCAACCCATCCGAGATAGGGGCAACCAACACAACTAACGTCCGAAATAACCGTGATATAGCGATTGTTGGAGATTTTGCCATATTGGCTGACAGCTTTACTGCTAGAGCCAATGGTGCTGCTATTGTTGATATTAGTGACCCGGCCGCGCCTTCTGCAAGACGAATTCTTGGCCTATCAGCTGGTGGCTACAGCTATGGTATATCCATCGATAGTGAGTATATTTATGTAGCATCAACAAGCGGGTTTGCCATTGGGCAATATGTCGAATATGTCGATGATAATACCATTTCACCTACTGTCGCTATCACCACACCTGTTGCAGGTGATACGGCGCTAGAAGGTGGTGCACTGGTTTCTACCGTTCAGGCTTTGGATGATATTGGCGTATCTCAGGTACAGTACTTCGTCAATGGCGATATCGTAGCGACCGATTATGTAGCACCTTTTGAAGCCTTGGTTCCGATGCCAGCAGGCGTAGCCCAAGCAGAGTTGTTTGTTAGAGCAATTGATTTTGGTGGAAATGAAACAGATTCTGAACCGGTGACGATTCAACTTATTCCTGATAGTGATCTGGATGGTTGGAGTGATACAGACGAACTCGAAATATACGGCACATCGCCCTATCTTCCTGACTCTGATAATGATGGCTTGCAAGATCGTTACGAATTTGATTTGGGTTTGAATCCTTTACTTAGAGATGAAGATCAAGACGGCCTGGTCGATGGTGAAGAAATTAATCAGGGTGAAGATGGGTATATTACTGACCCCAAAGATAAAGATACTGACGATGATAACCTTCCCGACGGTTATGAAGTGCAGTATGGGCTCAACCCAACAGACCCGTCTGACGCGTCGCTTGATCCAGATGAAGATGGACTTACGACTTATGAAGAATTTTTGGCTGGTAGCAACCCAACGAGTTCGGATAGTGATCTAGACGGTATGCCGGATGCTTATGAGCGTCTATACGGTTTAGACCCCTTTGATCCAAGTGATGCCTATGCTGACCTTGATGATGACGGTGTACCCAATATCGTTGAATTTGACGAGCAAACTGACCCAAGTAATCCTGACGTGATGGCGCCACAAGTTGCTTTTGTAGCTCCATTTGATGGTGATTTAGTGCCAGTAAGTACTCTATTGTTAGTGCGTTTTGACGAGCCGTTGTTATTGTCGTCTGTTAATGTTGATAGTGTTCGTTTGTTTGATTCTGAAGGCGCTGAGTTTGATGGCGTTGTGACGTTAAGTAGTGACGGATTCCTGCTAACGTTTAACCCGACTTTATATCTGCCTGCGCTGGCCGACTACGAGCTGAAAGTGAATGACGTGCGTGACTTGGCGGGTAACCCCTTGGCACAAGAATATACACTCTCCGTATCAACAAGTGACCAGGCTGATACTGCAGGCCCGACAGTTTCATCTTCGAACCCTCTAGATAATTCCAGCGGTGTTCCGAGTAATACGACTTTCTCGGTATCGTTCAATGAGTTCATTGACCCTACTACCTTGTTTAGCAATAACGTTTATTTGCGTGATACTACTTCAAATAAAACCGTTTCAGGAACGGTTGGCATTACCGAAGAAGGGAATGAGATTTACTTCATACCGAATGAGGAGTTACTGCTTGCTAGAAGTTACCAGCTTAGAGTAGAAAATATTCGCGATCTTTCTGGTAATAGTTGTTCGAATTGTTACAACATCAGCTACCTAGACTTTACCACGGGTTTCGAAGGCGATGAGACTTCGCCTCAGATTATCAACACAAGTGTTATTGATGGACAAGAAGAGTTGCCACTTAATGCTCATATTAGAGTGTTATTTGATGAACCCGTCGACGGGAAATCACTTAGCGATGTCTCCCTGTTTTTGGGTGAAGATAAAGTTCAAACGAATGTTGGTTTAAGTAGCGGTAGGAATGTACTCACTTTAACGCCGGTCGAAAGTTTGCTTGCGAACAACAATTATCGTCTCGATATCGCAGGTGTTGTGGATCGAAGCGGTAATCAACTGACAACAAGTTCGCTTTCTTTTGAAACCGGTATCGAGTCAGATACTCAGCAAGGCACTTTATTAACATCTTCGCCATATAACAATGCGAAGAATGTACCGCTAAATTCGCAGTTCAGTATCAAAGTGAGCGAGCCGATAGATCCCTTGTCGCTGAATAACAGCTCAGTACGCTTGTATAACCAAACTACGAATAAGTATCAGTACGGCACTCACACGCTAAGTGAAAACAATACGCGTATTACCTTTGTACCGAATGAACCTTTGACGTCGTATTCGGATTACCAGTTGCGTGTCAGTGATAGCTCTAGTCGCAGTCTATTAGACTTTGTGGGCAATAGAGTGGCCTACGGTCAATATAAATATTTCTCGACAAGCGATAAGGTGGTCGCTGATGACGCCGGTGTTTATCTGGTGAACATTGAGAATGAGACTCAGGATGTACCGGTCAATTCACGATTTGCTGTGTGGTTTGACCAGTATCTCGACCCAGTATGTGCACGTGATGCGGTACTTGAGATTAACGATGGCAGCAGTGTGAGCACACAATCGGTCGACTTTAATGGAACCACGCATGTTTATGCTTATGATTTAGGCTTGGAAGCGTCGACAGCTTATACGCTGACCTTGACAGGGTTATGTGACTACACGGGAGCGGCTGTTCCATCTTATGAAATGAGCTTTACAACTCGGGCAGATGCGACCGAAGATACGAGCTATCCGCGGGTAACATCGATTACACCCGTCAACAATAGTAGTAATGTCTCTCTGGATTCTCCGATTGTGATTACCTTTGATGAAGCGATTCAGGATTACCAGGGTAGTGCAATTCGGGTCGAGACCAATGTAAATGGTTGGACGTACATTCCTGGTAGCACCGAGATTGTAGGTAACACAGCGACCTTCACGCCAGAAGATGGTTTCCCACCGAATCGTCAAATTCGAGTCAGGCTCTATCGTGTCAGAGATTTTGCCGATAACTACTACAGCAGTAGTTGGTATTACTACTTTAATACGGCATTGAGTTCGGATACGACAGCGCCACAAGTGGTTTCTGTTACACCGGAAGATGGTGCAATGGACATTACACCAGGAATGCCGATCACCGTGACGTTCAGCGAAGCGTTGAACCCTAGCACAGTGAACAATACTAACTTTGTATTCTGGTCAAATGGCACCTTAATTAAGCCGAGTGTCTATCGTTCAGGAGATAGCCAGCGGATTACCTTAGAGGCGAATCTGCCACAGGGAGCACCTGTAGCCTTGGTGATGACTGATGGCGTGCAGGATCTGTCGGGTAATCATTTGGCGGATTATACTTCGATGTTCACAACCGGTGTGGTGAGCAATGAAACCACACGTCCAAGCGTGGTTAACCTTTACCCGAGTGGTTCCAGTGTCCACCCAGACTGGGCGGAACGCATCGTCTTGTTTACGAATGAGATGATGAATGATGCGACTTTACCGGATGCGATTAAGGTTGTTCAAAATGGCTCGCTGATCTCCGGTACAGTAACAGCCTTGGCCGATGCGCAAGCGATAGAGTTTGTTCCGGATGAGCCTCTCGAACAAGGCGCGTATATTCAGGTCTTCGCGACCTCAGCAGCAAGGGATCTAAACGATAATGCACTCTATAGCTATCAAGGAACGTTTACGCTAAGAACGTTGCCAGGTGAAGCAATTGGAGTTGCGCCTTATTTAGAATCCAATAGCCCTTCTAACTGGAGCACGGTGAATACGTCTAATCCGGTTGTTCAAGCGTATTTTAATGAAGCTTTAGATGCCGATACAGTAAATACCGATACGGTAATATTTAGAAAGTATTATAGCGGTGAAGTAATACCAGTGAGTGTTGAGCTATTGGATGAGCGTTTGATATCTATTAAACCAGACCAGTTGCTTGAGGTCAGTACATTGTATTACGCCGAGTATTTACGCAATGGTATCTACGACACGGACGGTGATGCGCTAGCTTCTAGCCAGCATACCTACTTCTATACATCATCAGATGCGAGTGAAGACACTGCAGCACCTAGTTTATTGTCTCTGAGCCCGCCAGATAGTTCGGTGAATGTACCGCTTAATTCTCCAATGCATGCGATTTATGATGAAGTGATTGACCCTTATACGTTCTATCAAACAGACCTATATCAATCGGGCATCATGAATCTGAGCTTTGGTTCGAGTGGACGTGAATTACGTTATCAACGTGCAGAGCTTCTCTTGCCAGAAAATAGCGAAATCACCGAAACAATCCCGGCTATGGCAGATATCGCGGGTAATGTTGGGGAGGCTGTGAGTACGTCTTTCACCACGGCAAGTCATCTGGATTTAACTCGATCAACGGTCGTGAATCGGGTACCGGTTTCAAACGCTACCAATGTACCGGTAAATACGATAATCAGTATTGAGATGAATGAGATCATCGATCCAGCCAGTATCAGCGGTAGTTCAGTGTATTTACGTGATACGACCAACAATCAACAAGTTTCGATTTCAAGGTCATTGGACGCTAATGGACGAACTATAGTAATGGTTCCCACTGAAGCTCTGGATATGGGGCGCCGTTACTATGCGTATACCGGTGGCTTAAAAGACTTGGCGGGTAATAGCTCTTATGGTGATGGTCTGTACTTCACGACAGGCTTTGAAGAAGACTCGACGGCACCGGAAGTAACGGGTACAAGTATTGTAGATGGTCAGGTGGATGTACCGCGTAATGCGCGGATAAACATTCGCTTTAGCGAAGCTATCAATGGTTCGACGCTGGATGAAGGTGGTAAGGTCGTAGTGACTGATGCTTCAGGCGAAGAGGTGCCGTATAAATGGTCTTTAAGTGGTAGTCATGGTTGGTTAACCTTGACTCCAAGAATGGTTCTGGGAAGCGATGAAACCTATACAGTGACTGTTCAGAATGTGGCGGATCGTGCTTCTAATATAATGGAAGCGACTAAAAAAGTGTCATTCAAAACCAGTTCCTCAATATTAACGACACTTGCATCAATTGTAATATCACCAGCGGATAATCTAAGTTTAATACCGTTAAATACTATTGTCAGCGTTAAAAGCCCTCAAATACTTGATGTCACAACGGTTAATACATCATCGATTAGACTCTATGATGCGACGGATAGCATCTATGTGTCGGGCTCAATTTCATTGAGTGAGGGGAATACTCGTATTAATTTCATTCCCGACGATGTTTTAGTTGCCGGTCATGCCTACCGCATTTATGTGAGTTATTATCAGCATAGTAACTTACTCGATTTGATCGGTAATAGAGTTGGAAATTATCAGTATGATTATTTTGATTTCGTAACAGGCGCTAACGAGGACGATAGCCCTCCAAGTGTATCTCAAGTTGGTTTAGAAGATGGTCTTGTTGGTGTTTCTGTAAACAGTCGTATTCGCTTTAAGTTTAATGAACGGGTAAACATTGCCAGTATTTCAAATCGTATGGTGCTCAGCGATAGTGTAGGCAACATTGTTGATCTGAGCTGGTCAATAGATCATAGCCGTAATCTCATAACATTTTCGCCTCTAAGTCCTTTAAGTTCAGAAGAAACCTATTCTTATACTTTGAATGGTATGGAAGATTTAGCAGGGAATGAACTATCAGAAACAATTTCAGGTAGTTTTTCAACAGGACAAAGTATTGATGAGGCTGCGGGTACGTTATTGACTATATCACCTCTGGACAACGAGACTAACGTTCCGACCAACGCTCAAATTGATATCGTGACGAGTGAGCGCTTTGATCCATCGACGGTAGACAAATACAGTGTGCGTATTTATGACGCAACAGATGGCGTGTATGATGTCTCGGGTAGTTTTGCCTTCAGTGACAATAATACTCGGATTACATTTAGACCTGACACTTTGCTAGATGCAGGCCATCAGTACCGGATCTACGTGAGCTACTACCAGCAGAAGAATATTATGGACCTGGCGGGGAATCGGATCGGCAATTATCAGCACGGTTATGTTGATTTTACTACGGGTTCCGGGATTGATGAAAACGCGCCAAAACTGCAACAAGTTGGCCTTGAAGATGGTTTAGTTGATGCTCCTTTAAATAGCAATATTCGATTCCAGTTTGACGAAAAGGTCAATACTGCAAGTATTGTTAGTCATTTTGTTCTACAAGATAGCCTAGGTAATATTGTTGACCTTAGCTGGTCGGTAGATCAAAGCCGTAATCTCATATCATTTACGCCTCTAAGTCCTTTAAGTTCAGAAGAAACCTATTCTTATACTTTGAATGGCATGGAGGATTTAGCAGGGAATAAACTATCGGAAACAATTTCAGGTAGTTTCACAACGGAACACAATATTGATGAGACTGCTGGTACACTTCTCACTATATCTCCACTGGACAACGAGACAGGCGTACCGACTAATGCTCAAATTGATATCGTGACGAGTGAGCGCTTCGACCCTTCAACGGTAGACAAAAACAGTGTACGTATCTATGACGCAACTGATGGTGTGTATGATGTCTCGGGTAGTTTTGTCTTCAGTGACAATAATACTCGGATTACATTTAGACCTGACACCTTGCTAGATGCTGACCATCAGTACCGGATCTACGTGAGCTACTACCAGCAGAAGAATATTACGGATCTAGCGGGGAATCGGATCGGCAATTATCAGCACGGTTATGTTGATTTTACTACGGGTTCCGCGATTGATGAAAGCACGCCAAAACTGCAACAAGTTGGCCTTGAAGATGGTTTAATTGATGTTCCGTTGAATAGCAATATTCGATTCCGGTTTGACGAAAAGGTCAATACTGCAAGTATTGTTAGCCGTTTTCTTCTACAAGATAGTCTAGGTAATATTGTCCCTGAGAATTACACGGTAAACGGTACACGAGATATAGTTACCCTAACACCAGCAACCGAACTGGAAGCTGATGAGACCTATAACTATCGCTTGAATGGTATTGAAGACTTGGCGGGTAACATATATACGGAAGTCATCACAGGTAGTTTTACGATGAGTGACTCGTCAGATATTCAAAGCGGAACTCTATTTTCTACCTCTCCAGCGGATAATGCTCTGAATGTTCCTGTAGATACGCAAATAGAAATCGTTACCAACGAACGTTTCGATCCCGCAACAGTTAATAACCATAGCGTACGCATCTATGATGAGTCTGACGGCGCCTATGATGTTCCAGGCACCTTCGTATTCACCGATGATAATACAAGGATTACATTTATACCGGATGAACTATTGGATTCGGGTCACCGCTACCGGATTTATGTAAGCCATTATCAGCATCAAAATGTTACTGATTTAGCGGGTAATCGAATTGGTAATTATCAACATGGGTATGTTGATTTTGTTACACAGTGATTGTCCCGAGTACTCTGGAGTTAGGTATGGCAAGAAAAGCTTTATTGGTAGCGTTTATTCTCATGATGGCAATTGCTGGCAAGATGCTTATTGAATATGACGATGATTTAAGCCTTCTTCAGGACAACGCCAGTAATTCTTCAGCTGCTAGCGAGAAGGACAATGCGTCTGTTGATAGATCTAAATTTGCCGAAACTAATGCGTCTAACGTTAGTGGAGATACACAAATAGATGTACTTAGTTCAAGTAAAGATAAAGCCAATAGTGTAGATTACCCCCTTACGGCAGAGTTATTGGATGAAACAAATAATTCAATGTCTGAGATAGGTGCAAAAATTGATAACTCAATAGAGCAACTTGACCAAGAAATATTGACTGGAGAGAATGTGACTGCGACATTAGATCAGTCAAATGTCGCAGAATTTAAAGCGCGTGCATTACGCTTGGTAAAACATAAGTTGGCATCTGATGAAGCAAGCAAAGAGTAAGAGTGCGAAGGGTTGCAACTAACAAAAACACGTCCTTTCTTTAGATCTTGAGCTTATCCATAATGGTTGCTGTGTGGGCAAATTGTTCAAGTGCTTTTACAAAGATTGTTAATAATCATATTTATGGTGGATTATTCTAATACCATTTGTGTTTTTTGAAGCGATAAAGCGCTAAATGGAGGCTGAAAGCAGGTCAACAGGAGGTAAAGTTGTTTGATTTGTAATCTCTAAATATTAGTCAATAAAAAGAATATCTAATAAGTAGTGAGTTGTAAGTGTCAATTGCATATTTTATTATTGGGGTGTTTTTCCCGCTATCCCTTTATTCGGTTTATTCAAAAGGTGAGCGTTTAGGAGCATGGTCGACATTTGATCATTTCCTAGGTGAGGCTCACTACCTTCTCTTAGAGCCTCTTTTGTATTTTTGTTTTGCAGGTGTTCTCTTAGCAGCATTTTCGTTAGTTAGAACCTTTATAGCGAGAATTTTAATATGGGGCGTTTTCACTTTCTCATATATTTCAATTTGGAGTTTTGAACTCTTAACCCAATCAGTTTATGAGCAAAGTGGTTTTGCTTTAGATTGGGCTAATGTTGAGTTTGCCATAGCTCGCTTTGACGCAAGTGTTTCTTTAATAGCAACCCAGATTTCCTGGCTGCACGTCTTTCTTGGTTGCTTAATGGTATTGTTAGTAGTGCTTATTGCTTCTCATCGCCTCCGAATCAATTACCAAAGCAGAATAAATGGGAAATCAGCAGCCGTCGTAGCATTAGGTGCAATTTCAGTTTTTTGGACACTTGAACATGTTTACTCCCAAACAAAAGTAAATAAAAGAGAAATTAGATTAGGCGCGTTCCTCAATAGTGCCATCAGCTACTTAGAAACTAGTTCTGTAGATAGCTACACTTCTGTAGGTGTAGTAAAAAATATTCAAACTTCTCGTAATGAAACAAAATATAAAAATATTGTTATTGTTATCCTAGAGTCAACACGAGCGTTATCAGTTGAGCCCTATGCAAACAATGGAGTGACCCCTTTTTTTGATGCGCTAAGCAAAGAAGGCGTACTTGTTAAGAATGCTTACACGACATCCCCACACACCTCTAGAGCAATCTTCTCAATACTTTGTGGACAATTTCCAAACCCAGGAAAAGGCATTCCTGAGACACTTCCAAATGGCATACAAAATCATTGTTTGCCCCATATATTATCGCAAGAGGGATTCCAGTCAGCCTTCTTTCAGTCGGCTACTGAGAACTTTGAGTATCGCCGTCAGCTTGTTGAAAATATGGGGTACGAGTCTTTTTACCCTTTAGAGTCTTTTGAACTAGAAGGTTTTTATAAGGCAAATTACTTTGGTTACGAGGATAACGTAATGTTACCTGCAAGCAAAAAATGGCTGAAAGCTAATGAACAAGAACCGTTTTTCGCGACATATCTGACAGTAACCCCTCACTTTCATTATGACCCAGTTAAACGATATGGTTGGAAAAAATACAATTCAAATAAAAAATATAATGCCTACTTGAATGCATTAAGTTATCAGGATCATTTTCTATCTGAACTAATCCAGCAATATAAAGATTTGGGTAAATACAAAGAGACTGTTTTTGTAATTGTAGGGGATCATGGAGAAGCATTTAAAGAGCATAAGCTCTGGGGGCACGGAAATATCCTTTATCAAGAGGTGGCCAAGGTTCCCATGCTTGTACACCTTCCTGGAGAAACTGGCAGGCATAGGGAAAAGAATTCGTCGATAACTGATGTAGCCCCCACAGTATTGGAACTGGTCGGGGTGAAATTGGAAGGAATGGTTTTTGACGGTAAGTCTTTGCTTCAAGAGGAAGTCCATAATCGAGATATCTACCTTGAATGTGTTTATGACCGCTATTGTTCCTCGCTTATAGATGGTAGAACCGGTAATAAATATATTCATAATTATGGAAGGCATGCGGATCGTCTTTTTAATTTGAATAATGATCCAGGTGAAAAACAGGATTTATTATCAGGTAAAGGAAAAGCATATATCGATCCGTCATGGCTAAAGCGAATTAATGGATTTAGGAACCGTGCCAAAAGAGGTGCCAATCTAGAAAACTATGATAGTTGGGGAGTTGTACTTGATCAGGTTAAGCCTGTGACGGCTGTACCGACTATACAGCCTGGTATAATGATAAAACCGAACAGTGATAATGAACCGGGCGTAATATCCGCGACTATGAATTTGAAAAGCCTTAGCCCAGGAGACCATGTATCTCTTTCTATGTTCTTTAAATTCCTCAAAAAGCAATGTCTGAAGTTTGAACTACAGGGCGTTGCTAAGAATAACATTCGTGAAATTTCTGTTGATTCGATTGAATCAGATTACTTTGCCGTAAGAGAGCTGATGCAGATTGTAAAAAATGTTAAAGAAGTAAGGGTGAGGGTTTCCTCGAAGGATTTTTGTGACGATTCGAAAGATGGTTATCGATTTATATCAACTTTAGTTATTCCAGTAAAGCAAAATAATAATGATATTAAGGCCCAAGTAAGTGAACAGGCTAATTATATTAAAGTAAAGGCGGACCCTTTAGAGTATGTATCTACATACCAATATTTAGCCATGGTAGTTAAGAATGAGGGAGTAGTGTCAAGTGTAACAGGGCCAATTGTGAACGATAAGTTTGCTCAAGGTGTAAGGGATGGCATAAATAAACAGTATGATGAATATGGTGCATTAATTGGTTTTAAACATATTGATACATGGGAAAGGGTTGGTCATCGAGAATCACGAATATATAGGTATGCTCTGGAATTTACGAGCGGGAAAAAAATGGACCTGAGAATTGAAGCTAAAGCGAATTATTTGTCGCGGCTTTTCTATTATTTTCCTTGGGCCGATAAGGCAAGGAACTTAGAATGAAAGATCAATTTAGCAATAGTAACAGGCCGATAACATCCATACCTATAAACCTCATTGGACTTTTCTCCTCGCTTGCTACGCTTTATTTGATTAGCGTGTTTGGTGGTCACCTGAACACTGTAGATGCGCAAATACTGTGTCTTTCAGCTCTCGTAATTCCAATTGCTTTATTGGAACTATTATTTTTGAAAACACACCGAAGGCGTTCAACTGGTTTGGATTTCTCGCGTAATAACAAAGGGTGGTTAGGGCGAACTTTTCTTAAAATAATTGGCTTTTATTGTACCTTAGCAATAATAGCTCTCGCCTATTGGTTTCTGCCTGAGTACAGCGGAAGCTTCTATGAGAAGTATTATGATTTTTTACTTCGGTGCTTCCCATACTTAGTCATTGCGGCACCATTTTATATTGCCGTAGTAGATAGAATCATGATTGAACCCAAAGATGTCATGTGGCAAATGGGTAGGGTGTTTTTTGGAGAATGGTCAAAGCTTAAATCACCGGCCATGTCGCAGTATTGGTTAGGTTGGTTGGTCAAGGCCTTTTTCCTGCCGCTGATGTTTGTGTACATGGGTGATAACTTGAGCTCGTTAAGATTATCCAGTTATGACGATATATTTAGCTCATTTACAGCATTCTATGATTTCTGTTTTCTATTTCTTTACTACATTGATCTATTGTTTGTTTTGGTAGGGTATATATTTACTCTAAGGGTTTTGGATTCACATATCAGGTCTACAGATCCAAGTTTACTTGGTTGGGCAGTGGCAATTAGTTGTTATCAACCCTTTTGGTCGTTTTGGTCTAGCTACTATATTCAGTATGAAGATAAGACCGCCTGGGGCTTTTGGTTTGAAAACTTCCCTTTAATTTATGGCGTTTGGGGTACGTTAATTCTTCTTATGCTATTTGTTTATGTCTGGGCGTCAATAACTTTTGGTCTAAGATTTTCAAATCTTACGCATCGAGGGATATTGACTCATGGTCCTTATCGTTACGTGAAACATCCAGCTTATCTTGCAAAAAATATAAGCTGGTGGCTAATTGCATTACCATTTTTATCAGTAGTATCTTGGCAAGATGGACTTAAGCATTCATTAATGCTTCTTGCGCTAAATGGAATTTACTATCTTCGAGCTATCACGGAAGAGCGGCATTTGGGTAAAGATACGGCTTATCGAATATATCAAGAGCAAATTAGTAGGCATGGTTTGTTTGCGAAAATATGGTCTAATAAGTTATTAAAATGAAAAGTTCATATGAAAAAACTTAGATTAGTAATTTTACTTTCAATTGTTTCTTTGATCTTTCTATCAAAATCATTCGCTGAGTACCTGGTGCCCGACCCAGAACTTCATGGCAAGTTCAGAGTGTTTCCTTATAAGAAAGAAGCTCCTGTGGTCGTAGCAATAAAAGATCCTTTTTGTGAGTTTTGTAATATTGCTTTAAAAGAAATTGAACAGGTAAAAGAGTTAAATGTATATGTATTTTGGGCTTCGATCATTCACCCAAAAAGTAAAAGTAAAGTAAATAGAATTTTGAAATGTGAAAAACCGTCATCTATGCAGGTGCTTGGACAAGTTTCTCAACTACAACCAATATCTTGTAAAAGTAGCGATTCCGCTAGTCGTAATGAAGCGAATCAGACTTTTATTGATTCATACAAACCAACGGCCGTCCCGTTGTATTATATAAATGGAAAATCTGTTTCTTTTGACTATTTAAAAGAATTGTCAAAAGAACAGAATGACCTTACAAACTCAGAATTTGATGTTTTTGGAATTGACTGGATACGGTACCAGGCATTTAGAGTAGGACCAATAAAAAAACAATTACCCAATATCGGAATTGTTTTACCAAATTCATACCCTTTTAATGAATTTCCAATCAGATGGTTAGATGTGGATTCTCACAATGTTTTCGTATTTTGGAAATCGAGAGGTGAGGGAATAAGTTCTAAATCAATCTGTGAAGAGTACTCAGAAAATTGCGATGGAGACTATTCAAGTGACTATAAAACTTTGCTTGAGTTTTATGAACTAGCTAACTTAGTTCCGATATCTAATCCTATTATATTTCTAGAGAGTCAGCGGTTGAGTCCAGCAGAATACACTAATCTATTGCCTAAAGGGCTAGCAACACTATTTTAAGCATCAATGTGTTTTACTTTACATTTAATGACTGTAAATCAAACACATGTCAATCACGAATTCGAGATTTATCACGATGTATATATTTTTCAATCTTAGGGGCTTTACTGTCGATTTTGAATTTTTAGGCTGGGATTGATGTTGCACTGCGAGCATGAGAAGTTTAATGCAAAAGGGCGCGCTGAATAACGTCACGTTCACGTAATAGCTAGGCTAATTTTATTGAATGAAAGTAAGATGTTTTTGTGTTTGTTGGTTAAAAACTAAGTAAATTTCGGGAAATAACCCTCTTTATTGGATTCCGTCTAATAAACTAGGTTACTGCACAATACTTTTTCTCGAAAGCACTGTTTTGGGACACTTTTGGGATCGAATCACGCTATTACTCACCATTTCACACCACCTAAATCGCTGTTAATGACTTAAATTCTTGAGCAGGTTTTTTTTCTGTAATTTCGCAGTATTTTTTATCGACACCCATCATTTCGCTTATCAGTTGTGCCATTGGCTTTGTGTCTTCTGGAATCCAAGTTCCATAGTGTTCCTTGATCATTTGAATGTCACTATGACCTAATTGGCGAGCTACCCATTCAAGTGGTGCGTATGCGCTTAATGCTTGGGAAGCAAATGTGTGTCGACATTGGTTGGGCGCACGAAGCCGTACATTTCCAGCCTCAAGAAACTGCTTAAATCTTCGCTCCATTCCTTTCTGTGAAAAGGGAATTGGCTTTTTGTTATTTTGGGCACTCTGATCATTTAAGAATACAAATGAGACAAGCTCCTTTATTTTGGTGATCGAGTCATCTTGAGTGACGGATACTTCAACAGGCAGTAAATGAGAAGTGTGTTTAATTTGTTTTTTTAACCAAAATTTTGAAACATTAACTTACTAGTAGTCTAATTGAAGGGGGGACGATTCTCTCCTTTAACGCTATTCATCCTATTGATTTTATCAATGATTCTCCTTTTTATGATGACCTAAATATCTTAATGTTTGAAAATATAAGCGAGTAACAGCTCTCTATTGATCTGTTAGTACTGAACGGTAATATGTAATGATGAATTCATCTTCTAAACACCGATAGTACTGATCGGTTATATTTATTCTTGTTTTTGATTAAATATGTTACTATAGTACTGA
>ENA-OSET01000196-OSET01000196.1-sediment-metagenome-genome-assembly--contig:-NODE-196-length-68921-cov-7.502455_pt1 | contig 68921 bp, 59 predicted proteins | sample MGYA00237882_ERZ534229 | MGnify/ENA primary metagenome ERZ534229 (study PRJEB26408, sample SAMN06266212) | sediment metagenome | isolation source: Hudson Canyon methane seep mesocosm | place: USA:Hudson... | reverse complement strand
TGAACAATTCTGTAAATACAAAAACTTAAACCAAACGATAAAAAGCAATATAACATTCGCCACTTTAAAAACACAAGTGCTAGATTTTGAGCCACAACACCTAAATTTTATAAGCAAATGTGCGAGGACTTTTTTGTATTTTGTAAAAGCCCGAAGACGCTATTTGCGTAAGTGACATAGAATTTGGCGAAACACACTAAAACACTTTAAGAAAAAACAAACTTCAAAATTAAATGGGCAGCTTCTTTAACAATAAAAAAGAAAGTGGCGATTCAACCTAACAGTTTATTAGAAAGAAAAAGTAAGTAAATCATGGTATCCACTATTCCTTCTTTATTTACACTAATTAATACCACACCTCATAAGCTAATAACAATACTACCCTTTTTTTATCTTAAAATGTTTCGAAAGGTGCAACGAAGAAATTTTACTTTTATTGGCAAAAGAACAGAATACAACCTACACTGTACATATACACAGTACAGGGATTTACATTATGGACGCAAAATCACCATTTCTATTGAGTATTATCGAACATATGCGAAACCTAAGATACGCTAAAAGGACAATAGAAAGCTATATACATTGGATAAAATATTTTATTAATTACTCCAATAAGACTCACCCTGCTCTCATGGGAGATTTGGAAGTTGAAAGATTTTTAAGTTATTTAGTTAACCAACAAAATGTATCATCAGCTACGCAATCACTTGCACTAAATGCTTTAGCTTTCTTATACAAAGAAATTTTAAAAAATGAATTAGGTTTAAAGTTAAACTTCAATTTAAGTCGTAAACCCCGAACGTTACCAGACGTACTAACTCCTGCTGAAGTCATTAAATTACTCTCTCAAATTCCGCAACAGCATCACTTATTAGTCAGTCTATTATACGGTAGTGGGTTACGTTTAATGGAAGCTATTCGTCTAAGAGTAAAGGACATAGACTTTGACTATCACTGTATTTCTGTTTGGAATGGTAAAGGAAATAAACACCGAAGAGTCACACTAGCAACAGAGCTAATACCTGAACTGTACCAGCAAATTCAAAGGGTTAAAAAATATCACTATTTAGATTTAGATAACACCGAATATAAGGGAGTATGGATACCTAATGCCCTTAGTCGTAAATACCCTAATGCCGCTAAAGAACTTAAATGGCAATATTTGTTCCCATCTTCACGATTGAGTACTCAACCAGAAAAAGACGCTCAATATCTAAGACGTCACCACCTTAATGAAAGTGGTATTCAAAAATCGGTGAAAATTGCCGCAAATCAATTAAAGTTAGAGAAAAGGATAACTTGCCATACATTAAGGCATTCATTTGCCACTCATTTATTACAACGCGGAGCAGACATAAGAACAGTACAAGAACAACTAGGCCACAGTGATTTACGTACAACACAAATTTATACCCATGTACTAGAACATGGTGCTAATGGTGTGCGTAGCCCATTATCAGACATTATATAAAAACAGGACCACGGCGTTCTTATAGTAACTATCTCTAGTAATAAATGGGTAAAGCTTCCTATTGAATAAGTGTAAATAACTAGAAAATATAAACAAATGAAACAGAATCAGAGCCAAAAATTAAATTCCGAAACTAATAGGCACTTCTTATGTAAATAGGCGCCTAGTGTACAAGTCGACTGATTTTATCTTTTTAGAAATCGGCTTTTTATTGGCTTGTAGCAGAGTCATGATCATACCAAATTCCATATTGATCTCCCTGCAATATAAGGCCGTGATATAAATAAGCGGTTGCAAGCATAAATATCCCCCCAACGAGAGCTGCTTCGCTTATCATACCTAAACAACAAAAAGAGAAGCCACTGATATTGCCAATCAATTCAATGCGTGAAGCTGACTTCCTGCTTGGCTTCGTTTGCAAAAAATTAAATACAAACCAACATTTTAATATCAAGGGTAAGTTTTTCCAATTATCTGACTTTTTATCTATCATAAATTTCTCCTGGCTCAAGGTTTTTACATCAACATCGAGTGCAGCAGCAATACATTTAAGAGACTCTACGCTTGCTTTTTTTCCATTTTCTATACGTTGTATTGTTCTAACATTTAACCCAGATATTTGAGCTAATTGCTCCTGAGAAAGATGTCGGCTAATACGCATTTGTTTAAGAATCATTAAAGTTACCTCTGCACTTAAGAACCAAAAGTATTCATTAAACGCTATAGTGTCGGTTACGAATTTAGCCCGACATTAACCCGACACTTAGGGTTTAATGCCTTTATCGCAAACCCTAATTCTATTTAGAAGCCAATAAACAGTAGGCTAAAATAAGTTATAAAAAACGACCCGTAATGACTTACTGGTATTTTATAAAATGACAAACAGTCTAATTACTTGATGACGCGGCGGTTGAAGCGGCAATTGTTGATGCAGCGACTGCTTGTTGTGTTGCTATTTGGCTTGAGATAACTGCGGCATTTTGATGCTCGCTCGCAATAATACAAGTACTGTAACCAAAACCTTTTAATGGGTTCTCCCAATTAATTGAACCATCAATAGCGTTTAAGCTAAACAAATGTCCGCCTGAATATGCAAAAACACATCCATTTTCGTAATACACATTCGTTATGCTTGAGCTTTTAAGTTTTGTTTTCCAAACTTGATCACCTGTTTTTTTATCTAAACAAACAACATGATTACTGATACCTAAAAATAATTTTTCCATAAATTTCTCCGCAGCTAATTTGATTATTATTAAATTCTGACTGTCTTCATTTTACTCAATATTAAAAATGACTCAACCAACCTTAGATCCGAAAATTGTAACATGTCTTTACTTTCCGCCCGCTAAATCCATAAAAGTACCGGTAATATAAGATGCTTCATCGTCGAGTAAATAAGCAATTGCAGATGCGACCTCTGACGGTTGCCCTCCTCGTTGCAAAGGAATATTTCCTTTAATTCTGTTGATGCGATCTGGCTCTCCGCCATCAGCATGCATATCAGTGTGAATAAATCCTGGTCTTACACAATTAACGCGAATATTTTCACTCGCAACTTCCAGTGATAAGCCCGTTGTTAATGTATCAATCGCACCTTTACTCGCTGCGTAGTCAATATATTCGTGAGGAGCCCCTAAGCGCGAAGCGGCCGATGATACATTGACTATTGCGCCTCCTTTACCTCCGTGATGAGAGGACATACGCTTAATCGCTTCACGACAACAGAGAAAATAGCTCGTTACATTGGTGGTAAGTATAGTGTTGATTCTTAAAGCGGTTAAATCTTCAACACGGCTCTGAGGAAATAATACGCCAACGTTGTTTACTAAGTGAGTTATTGTTCCTAATTTTTCGTCAATTTCATGAAAAAGGCGAACAACATCAGTTTCGTCAGATACATCAGCCTTTACTGAGATACCTTTTACGCCATAACGCTTAACTTTTGCTAACACTTGAGCAGCGGCGTCACTATTTGATTTATAATTAATACAAATGTTATAGCCTTTTTCGGCCAGATATAATGCTGTTGCAGCCCCAATTCCCCGACTACCTCCTGTGATCAATGCTATTTTTGACATTGGTACTTTCCTTATTTTTCATTATTTTCAACATGTATTTTTATTAACAAGAAATTTTATCATTCCGTTACTGGTAAAATTTGCATCAATTCTGCGCTGCGATATGCTATTGAAAAGCTTTCGCCCAGCTTTTAATAGAATAACTCATCCAAACCTTACAGAAGTATTTCTTGCTGTGGTGAGGTTATTGCATATTCTTTAATTGAGTCAAGTTCTGCTTTATCTTCTTCTGAATTTATTTATAATCCATTATGGTTCATATTTATTCTAATTAGCTTCCAAGATGAAAAGTTATTTCTTTAAGTAATCGAAACAATTAAATGGTTGAATTTCTGTTACTTTTTAAAAATTCATGTTGATCGATACCTTTTGAAATATTTGTGCTTTACTTAGTTTATATGCATTTTTAGGGAAGAAGTTTTTAATGGCTCGTTTATTGTTAGTGGTTATTACTATTATTTTTATGAGTAATGCGCATGCTAAAAGTTTAGAAATAACTTTTATCGTTCCTGACAAAAATGGACCTGCTTTTTGGAAAATGGTCACATCTATCAGTCAAGTTGCAGCAAAAACATTAAAGGTAAATTTAGAAGTCATATATAGCGCAAATAATCGTTTCGAACACAAACTTCAGATAGAAAAATTAGCTCAACGAAAACGTAAACCTGATTATATTATTTTTCGTCCCTTTCAAGGAACGGTGAGAGATAGCTTCAACTTGCTTGAGAAAAACCAGGTACCTTTTGTTACCTTAGAACGCGCCATTTTCAGCCTTGAATCAGAAGACATAGGTGTCCCTAAACAAAAATATAAGTATTGGGTTGGGCAAGTAGTATACGACAATGTCGTTGGCGGTAAATTATTAAAAGATGCATTAGTTAAAGAACACTTTGTTAGAAACCCTCATAAGAAACTTTTTATGACCGGCATTGGCGGAAATCATGACACTTTGTCATTAGATAGACAATCAGCGCTAGAACAATTAATACTTAATGATGATGATTCACAACAAATTATCGTTAATCAAATATTTCCAATGTTATGGAATACTTCACTCTTAACTCAACGTTTTCCTCAAATAATGAAGCGATACCCTAAAACTAACGCATTCTGGTGTGCTGGAGATGCGATGGCCTTAGAAGTATTTAAGCAGTTAAAAAGTAATAATACTGAAGATATTCTTATTGGAGGATTTGATTGGTTACCTGAAGTATTAAAGGAAATAGAAACGGGTAACATTACAGCATCTGTTGGCGGGCATTTTCTCATGACCACATCCGCTCTTGTAAAAATTGTAGATTATCATCATGGAGTTGGGAGTTTTACATCTCCATCCATTATGAACCAGTATGAAATTATTACTCAAGAAAATGTCAGCGAATACCTTGATTTTATGAATGATAAGGCATGGAATAAAATCGATTTTGCTGAATTTTTACATTCAAAGTATAGTGCCCCTCCTGAGTTAAGTGTCAAAAATATGATTAAGCAACTTGAGCAATAACACTTCTCTTTTAATATAATGAGCAATATATAATGGAGAAAAATATCCATTTCTCTAAGCTATAGGCATAGTAAGCCGAAGGTAACTGTTGATTTCCTGTTATTATTTACTGCTAACGACAGCGATTATTAAGCCGTATTAGCCTTTATTGATTTAGATATTGGCAAAGTCAAAACCAACTCAACCAATATATTTTTCTATATCAATATCCACTTAATCAAAAAGTATATTGGGCCCTAAATGATATCGCATTATCGGCACTGAATTTAATACTCTCTTCAAATTGTTCTGCTTTAATATAATCTACCATGAATTTTAATCGATCATTTACGGTATAATTAACGCCTATCGCATATGTTTCGACTTCATGCCCTTCTTCAACTAATTCAAAATAACTATATCGACTTGTTAATTCCCAACCTGAATGTATGACTTTACCAAGTTCGCCATTTTTATACTTTCTGTTACCACCTGACAATTGGTAACTGACTTGTATATAACCACCTTTATAATCATATTCAACATTATCAGTATCGGTTACTGTTGCCTGTTGCCATTCAGACAAGGCAGTAAATCCTGATTTTTGCCAAAGAAATTCAACACCTTGTAGAGACTCCTTGTTTGCGAAAATTGTATTTCCTTCAATGAATGAGTCAGCGGTGTGAACTTCCATTTTTTCATTAATTCTAAACTCATTACCATCAAGGTCACGTTCACTAAAAGCTAAGCCAATATGAACGAGTTCATCTTTTTCTCGCCAAGGTAGCCATGCAAACCGACCTGTGATTGCGGTAGAACTATCTTCTTCTGGTTGAAAGTAGCCCAATTGCCAATTGAATTTGGTTTCACCTCCAGATAAATTAATGCCAAATGATCTTCCTGGCGCCAATGCTGATGTAACTAAACTTCGCTCTATCATGATTGCGTTTCTTGAAGATGATAGCTTTTCTAAACCAAACCCTTCTTTTTGTTTACCAATAACGATATCAGCCCAACTTAAGCCTTTGTACTTCATATAGGCATCTTTAAGCTCGATATTATCACCAGAAAAATCTATTTTTAATTTTGCTTGCCAATCATCCATAAATTCAGTTTTGAAACTTAAGCCCGCACGTCTTATTTCTGACTTTTTTTCTGAGCTGTTACCTTCTTCTAAAAACCCTGAGTCGAAAATGTCATGGTCCAACATCAAATCGCCGCTTACTTTTATTTTGTCAGACAATGCATGAGTACTTAATAAAGAGCAAAATATTGTAAAAATAATCAAACCTGATTTAGATATAAGATGATTCATCATGATATTCCCTTAACCGAACTAACATTTTCACTTGGATATTGTTCCATACAATTAACTTGGGGAAGGTAGCTAATTTTAAGTTGCGCAGTGTCACGAAGAAAGTCGATATGCTCAACCTCAACCATTTCTACTTTTAAACCTGTGCGTTCTCTTAAATCGTCAATTAATTTACTTCTATTTTCTGGCTTAATATTTTCAATACGTTCGTAACAAATACTCTGGGTGAGATAATTATTACCAATAATGCCTAGATCCATCACAAAGGCGAGTAAACAAATAACACTGTTAAGGATCATCAAATCAATTAAGTTCATTTGCCCTACTGATGTTAATAAGGCAATCGCGGTGACCAAAAATAGATAGGTCATTTCTTTGATGGAAATAGACTCTGTTCGGTATCTGAGCATAGTAAATACTGCAAACAAACCGAATGAGAACTCCATCGACATATCTATGCCATGCAGTAAGTAGGTGATAATAAAAATACCCACACCAAATAATATAAAGGAGCTGGCTACCGTTGAGTTTTTGCTTACTCGGTAATAACAGGCGTAACACAATAATACTAAAGACAATAGGTTTACTAAAAAGCGTGAAGCGAAAACGAGATCTAATTCAGTCATGTTAATTACTCTTTAAAAAGGTGGAGGGTTTGATTTGATTAAACTTCTCTATACGAGACAAAATAGATTTAAAACGGTTTGACTTTATTGACGATTTATAAAGTAATGCACAGCCAATACAGTATTTACTAAAAGAAGTTGGGAAAATATGATTAGCAGACATGAGTTGATAAAAAGGCGAACGTTTTGACTTTTTATTCTGCTTAAGTTCAGCAATAAAAAAGCCAGGTAGTTTTACCTTATTATTCCCTCTTCGGTCTTGGTACCAAAGGTCAAAGTCTAATGTTAATCGCTCGGCTTGTGCTTCATTTGCGAGTGCAATTCTTTTGTAACCACCTTGCTGGCTAATGTCTAAATGAGTAAGGTTCATATTACCCACATTAATTTGCATTTGTTCATCAATAAACGTTGCACAACGAGCGTATTCAGCCGATTGACCGGTAAGTTTAATTCGACTTTTTATGGTGCGCTTTTTGTTGTTTTTTAGTTTTACCTCTAAAAAACTCGTATTGGTATCAACATAACGTCTGCGCCTTACTTTGTAGCGATTTAGTTTTCCATTATGGTGATCTTGGTATAACGCCATCTGAGGCGTGTCAAAGTACTGATTATGGTAGGTAGAAATACGTTTATTATTGATTTCAAGTACACTGTAATGTTCGTTAAGTTGAACAAGTAAATCAGGAAGAAATGAGATGGGTAAGATAAACTTACTATCAACTCTGTTCATCAAATTAGCAGCATCAAGATCATGTAAACCATGACTTTGAAATAAATTCAGTGATTCATTTATAGGTTGGTCTATAAAATCACTGACTTGTGCTAGCTTTGTTTTTTCATTAACGTTTATCGATGCTAATACACTAACATTTGCAGTGTGAGCAAAAGAAAGCTCGTTAATTTTTTCGTATTCAGCTTGTCGTTTTTTCATTGTTTTATCACTCAAATAATGACTATTGACTGAGAATAATTTGACAGAATTGAGCGATAGTGTGATGAGCTCAGTTCTGCCAATAATATTATTAATGAGGGCTAACGTTACTCTCAGTTACTACAAAATCCATTACCATTTCCTGCACTTGGTAGGTCACCTTGTAGTTGTTGGGTCATATTATTCACGCGATAGTTCATGAATTCTGTTAAACCGAAGAAGTTACTTACGTCTGAGTGAAGATTTGTTTCAAAAGCGGTAGCACCGTAAAATGCAGTTGGGTCGTTAGCAACATGATCTCTGATTAAATCAGCTATTTCTGTAACACGTGTGTTGAAAGTATTACTCGCTAAAGGTCCGTCGATTAACTGCCATAAATACTCATGATAAATGGCTAAGTTATCTTCATCAGCAAATACATTGCCCACCATAGGTCTATCTGAAAGCGCCCCACTTGTTGGCTCGTCGATATAAAGCTCTCTCACATCAACGCCATTACAGTTCATAGCAAAGGTACCAAAGGTTTCATTAAAATCCCAAGGTAATAAACCAAATACACCATCTTGCTCATAGATGTAATAGTTATGTGCCAAAGTGCCGTGATAACTGTCTAAGTTAGATAATGCTACGCTCACTGACATATATCTCAGTAAGCTATCTACATCAATAACGTCTGTAGAGCCATTATCCATTTGCTCAACAAAGTTAATAAATGCACCGTTATCGGTGGTGTCTTCATTGGTTTGTAAATTAATATCGCTGTAACTCGTAATGCTATTACTTATCCACTGAAGATCACTACCAACACCATCTGGCTTATAAAGATCGCCATTTGAATTAGCAAAATTATTTTCTAGAAATTCACCATCTATCGCCTCTAACATAAGGTAAAAGCCAAAAAGTTCGTCATTAACATACAAATTTACATAAGCATGCTTTGGTGTTGCCACGCCCATTTCGTCAAGCAAGTCATAGGCGATCACCTCACGCATATAGGTAGGATCATTAAAGGAGTTCTGTAAGGTGAATTTTTTCAGCCCAAAGAATTTTTGACCATCAACATATTCATTAATATCAACTTTAAAGCTATATCTGTCACTGGTTGATTGTGAAACGCTTCGTAAACTTGAACCACCTTTAGTACGAATTGCCACACTCTCTAATGTTACGCCATTAAAGGTGATACTTGTTTCATGATATTCTTCATCGAGTGGATTAGCTAAAATATCTAGCCAGTTTTCTGTGGTGATATTGATAGACAAATCATGAACAATATTTGGGTTAAAGGCTGTAGCGATTTCATTTTGACTACCTTTAGTCGGCGTTAAAAAATCTTTATCCCAACTCACTTCACTTTCATCTTCATCAACCGTTAAACCGTAACTAAAACCTGCGGTTACATCACTGTCATCCCAATCAATGTAATTAACGGTTTCGTCATTTAATATAAGGCTTAATTCATCTGTTTTTCCCAGTTTGATGGGAACGTAATAATCTCCTGGGTCTTCGTCAGTTGCATAAATAACGATATATTCATTGGGTGCTAACTCGACATCAGGCAGTGTTACTGGCTCAATATCGTCACTTTCATCAATCACTTTATAGTCTGCTAATGAAATATTTTCACTACTGTTGTTATATAACTCAAACCAATCGCTTCCTTCATTGATATCACTGGCTACGATTTCATTGATCAATAGTGGTCCGTGAGTTGCTACACTATTTATTGCCATTGGCGAAGGTTCAAGCGTATGGGTTCCATCACTTCCATCAGGAAAACGGCCGTAACTTTGCCCGATAAGCGCTTGTCCTTTCGACCATTTTAGCTTGTCAATTAAATCGTCACCTAAGAACAAACTGACTTGATCGCTATTGCCTAATTTAAAACTAACGGTTTCTAAGTCTGCAACATCGTCTGTTGTTGCATAAACTCGATAGAATTCGCCTGAAGCAAGCGTTACATCGGGTAACGCGAGCAATTCTTCATTTTCGTCAGCTATTGTGTAATCGCCTAATTGAACAGACGTTGACCCCGTAACATAAAGCTCTATCCAGTCGTAACCACCCGCACTGTTATTTGCGACTATTTCGTTAATACGCAGCGAGGCATTATCGTTAAGTATTACATCGAGAATGACAGGGTCTTCCCTACTGATTTCCTTATTAACCTCGCCAGCTGTCGGCGACAACATTTGAGCAGTTCCTGAGCCGTCAGTAAATAAACCATAACTGAAACCTTCCGGCGCATCGCCATCTTCCCAATCGAGTTCATCGACTTGAACATCATTATTCAATAGCCTTACTGCATCGTCGCTACCCAATTTGAAAGTAACATAATAGCCATCGGTAGGCGGTGTATCCTCCTCATCAATCGCTTGAATTACAATAAATTCCCCTTCCGCCAATGTTACTGAAGGCAGAGCTTGCGCAATATGTTCTTCGTTATCATCGACTACACTATAACTTGATAAGTCGATGGAACCTTCTACCGCATACAGTTCAATCCAGTCGTTACCACCATCAGCTGCATTAGCTACAATTTCGTTGATGACAAGTGACGATGTAATGGTAGGTACAGTTGTTTCTGGCGTTTCTGATTCGTCTGTTACATCACTCGTGCCAGATCCTCCACAGCCCACTAATAATGTGCTGCTCAATAGGAAAGAATACGATAAGAAGGTATGGTGTTTCATTTGTTTATCTCAATATTTAATATCATAGACCTCATGTTATTAAGTAAAGGTGCAAACAATGTGCAGGAAATAAGGAACATGGGTTTTGTGAGATAAAAACGTTACCTGATGCAAAGGCTTAGAAATTTTAACAGTAAAACCTCTATTACAACTTACTCTCCTTTGGCCATACGTCTTCTTATATTGATCTTAAACATGCTTTTTTGACAAGGTATATGTATGTTTGAACACTTGTTTTTCCCTTTAGATAATTGCAGTGTTTTTTAAACATATTTATGCTTTTCTTTGATTGATTAACTTGTTTATTTAAATAATATGAAAGCTGTAATATAAAAAATCAATGAACATTGGGCGACTCATAAATATTATATTTAATGACACATACATTTTCATTGTAATCATCACCTAAACTTTCTTTGGTTGCACATAGAGTCCTATCTTTAACATAATCCTCCATCAAGCCAACAATCACATCGCCATTGTCTTCAACGTTTTCTAAATGTGTGTATTCGTATTTAGAGATAAAGGCAATTGATTTTGTATCACCCGCAAAGTATTTTTGTGTTTCATGAAAGTAAAAACTAGGGTGACCTTCTTCGGCGTAGCCTAATACAAGTAACTGCCCATTTGTTGAAAAACCATCAAAATAATGTACAGCTATATCACCTTGGTAAGATTCAATAAAGGTTAAGTTTCCTTTACTGTCTCTATGATAAAAAACAATATCATCAACCGGTCCAATGGGTGAATAGGTTGTACCTAAACACAATTGTTCTTTTTTAGTCGGTACCGTATGGCACACTAACGGCAGGCTTATCTTTTCTATATTTTCTGCTTCAACTACATCTACTACTTCAACCTCTTTATTCTGCATAGCACACGAAACTAACAACAAAATCCCCAATGTAGTTATTGTTTTCGTCATGTTAATACACTTATTCATTTTGTCTCTCTTCATATCCGAAGGACGTATTAGGCGTTTATTGAATCATAATAAGTCAATAAATTTACTGATCTTCTCTATTCTTGAATTATCTATTTTTGCATTGAAAATGTTAACGTTACGGTTAAACCTTGTTGCTTTTGTGCTTTACCTCCGACTATTTTAGGCCTATATTTCCACTTTTTTAGCGCTCGCATGGATTCTTTATCAAAAATACGTCTAGGCATTGCTTCAACTATTTTAACGTCTGCAACTCCACCAAGTTCATTGATAGAAAATGAGAGTTTAACCCAACCTTCTATACCATCAACTGCGGCTTGTCTTGGATATTTTGGATCAATTCGAATTATCGGCTGAACATTTAAAGCAGCAGTTGATTTTTCTATACTTGATCTAATGTCAGGTTTGTCATTTTGATGTCCGGCTAAGCGATTATTTTCTTTTTCTAATTGAACTTTTTCTTCTTTAATCCCTTTATCAATTTGAATTAAATAAGAAGACACTTCACGAGTTAATACTTCTGTAGTCGTAAAACCAAAGAACACATCCATTTCGGCTTTTGCTTTAATAAACTGATTTTTTTTAAAATAGGTTTTAACTTTTAACGCGGACAACTGTGCATTAGTGTTTCCTAGCAACGATTCAACTTTATCAATAGCGGTTAATGCATCATCATACTGTTGGTTTTCATAGGCTCGCTGAGCAGCATAAAAATATGCTTTCATTTGATTGTTTTTTGATGACTGTGCGAAGCTCAAATGTGACAACATAATTAAAGGCAAAAGTAGACATATTATTTTTTTCATGTTCAAGTTCCATTTTTATAGCTCTCATTGAATAGATGTTAGTAAACATCAATGAGATTAGTTACATGTTAATTATTATGGTTTGTGCAATAAATTCAAGGTTATAAACTTATGATCTCTGTGCCGTAAACTAAGCAAGCTACCCCATTCTATTGTTGAAATATTTTAATCGTATCTCTTACAAGGTCTTTATTGATTGGCTTAACTAAATAGTCATTCATTCCTGCAGATAAACATTTTTCTTCATCACCAAGCATTGCATTAGCGGTCATGGCAACAATAGGAATATCTTTGTACCTACTTCCAGCCATTCCTTGTCTAATCAAGTCTGTTGCTTCGTAACCATCCATTATAGGCATTTGACAATCCATAAAAATAAACGTGAACGGATTGTTTTCTTCGCTTGAATTAAGTTTTTCAATCGCATCTTGTCCATGAACTGCAATTACACAATCAGTAATCCCTATTTTTTTTAATACCCCCATTGCCACCATTTGATTCACACGATTATCTTCAACAAGTAATAGCTTAACCTTTTGCGTCCAATCCATTTCAGATTCAGGCAATTTTTTTATACCCGATAAGGTAACACTGCTAACAAGTTGTTGTTCAGATTCATCAAATGTTGTACTTAATGCTCTTTTTAAATCAGAAACAATGACAGGTTTGGGGAAAAACCCACTAACAACTCGCTTATCGCTATTGGCTAAATTATGCTGACTGCTCATAAGTGTCATGTACATTATTTTTAAGTCTTTGTTATCGGGGTTTGAACGCACTTCCATTGCAAATGCTGTAGTATCTAAGTCAGGAAGTTGCTGATTAATAATTAATAGGTCATAACTAGGTTTGTCTTGTCGTTTTCCAAGGAGAGATAACGCGGGTTTCACACTATTTATGGTATCTGCATCGACTTTCCAGGCGATCAATTGTCGCTTAATAGCTTCACTACAAGATTGGTTGTTTTCGATAATGAGTACACGTTTCCCATGGAAAGTTTTATCAGGAAATGACGACATCGAATCATCCGACTTTTCTAAAATTAAATCACAACTAAATGAACTTCCTTGTCCTTCATTACTTTCTACCTTGACACTTCCTTGCATGCATAAGCAGAGTTTTTTTACGATGGCAAGTCCAAGTCCAGTGCCGCCATACTCTCGTGTCGTAGATGCGTCAACCTGACTAAATACTTCAAAAAGTTCATTCTGTTTCTCTTTTGAAATGCCTATGCCAGTGTCAGACACAACAGCCGTCATTCTCCAATGAGTAGCAGAATGATGGTGCTGACTCAGTCGGATGATTACCTCACCTTTCTTAGTAAATTTGATCGCATTCGCTAATAGATTAGTGAGTATTTGGCGAATTCGGTTTGAATCTCCAATCACAAGTGATTCTTCACAATCAACGAGATCTACAATTAACTCTAAACCTTTGTTTTGTGCTTGTTGAGCAAATGACTCAGCTAAATCACCCACCATTTCAGGAAGATTAAAACTGATATTTTCAAGTTCTAATTTATTAGCATCTATTTTGGAAAAATCTAAAATGTCGTTAATTAATGATAGTAATGAAGTAGCACTTTGTTGAGCAATACCAACTCGGTGTTTTTGCTCTGGATTTAGCGGTGAATCTTTTACTAAATCAAGCATGCCGATAACGCCATTCATCGGTGTTCTTATTTCGTGGCTCATACTAGCAAAAAATTCGTTTTTAGCCGTTACCGCTATTTCAGCTTGTTCTTTAGCTTTGATAAGCGCTATTTCATTTTCTGCTAATAAAGTAACGTCATAACTTACCCCTATCATCGATATAGGCTGATCATCACTATCATAAATGATACTGGCCACTGCCTTTATATATTTAATTTCACCCGTTGGCCAAACGATCCGGAACTGATCATCATACCGGCTATTATCTTTAATAACCTGATAAATATAGGCAACCGCCTCATCTTTATCATCAGGATGAAGTCCTTTTCCTATGGCCTCAAAGGCACTCAACGTTTGGTTTTCAGGAATGCCATATAATTTGAACATCCAATCGTCCCACTTTAATTCATTGGTCACAAGATTAAGCTCCCAAATCCCTATTCTCGCAGAGTCTGCCGCCAATGCCATTCGCTGGTTTTGTTTGGCTATGCTTTGTTGAATTGTCGTTTTGTCGGTAATATCTTGAAACGAACCATACATGCGAACACAAACTCCGTTTACAAATTCAGAACGGCCTCGAGCCGACACCCAAATTTCATTCCCTTTAGCCGTAACCATCTGTAAGTCTTCTTCATACGCGGTGCCATTTTCCATACTATTTACAACTAAAGTCTGTACCCTATCTCTGCTCTCTCCTTCTTTGTAAAAGTTAATAGCCGTTGATAGTTCTGGCTGATAATCGCTTGGCACTTCATGTATTTCTTTTGTCATGCTTGACCAGTAAATTTTGTTATTAATGAGGTCAACTTCCCAAGCACCAATGCGCGCTTGAAGGCCCATTTCTTCCATTAAAGATTGCTGGCTTAAGAATTCTTCTTGATGCTTAGCACGAGTGAGTTCTGCGCTTATCCAGTGAGAAAATAATTGAATCAGATCTAACTCTCGGCGAGTAAATGGTCTAGATGATGGCTCTGGGCCAGAAAAGTTTAAAGTGCCAAACCGTTTACCATTAACAATAAGAGGCACGCCAATATAACTTTCTAAACCAAAAGCTTGATAACAAGGGTGATTTTTTATTGAACTTGCACCTGCCTGATGAAAAGAAACCGCCTTTTCTGCCTTTAATGTATGACAGCAATAAGTGTTCTCTAAATCAAATTTATCACCCGGATTAATTTCATCGTTAGGTGTATGGCAATGAATAACACAATATTCTTGTTCGTGTATTTCACTAATTAAAGCGAGAGGTAAATTAAATATTTGTTTGCCAAGTACGAGTATTTTTTGAATTTTATCATTTAGTGTTTTATCTATTTCAGACGTTATTTCATGCAACTGATTAAGTGATTGTTCAGTTTGCTTTATACCACTGATATCATTTTGAATAACAATAAATGATTCAATTTTATTTTCATCATTTATGAGAGGGACTATTGTTGTACTTAACCACAACTCTCGCCCATCTTTAATTTTATTAATTGATTCACCATGCCAAAACTCTTGAGCTATACACTCTTTAAATACTGCTTTATAAAATTGAGGGGTATAACTGGCACTACAAATTTTAAATACACTTTGACCAATAATTTCTGCTTCGCTATAACAATAAAAATCGAGAAAAGCCTGATTGACCTCCGTTAACGAACCCTTTTTATTCATACTTACTCTATAAACAATGGCATGCTTATTTATCGCAAGCGTTAACTCTGCACTTTGTCTTTTAGACAATAAGAGTGCATTGTGGCTATGACTGATGAGTCGCTGTAACGGTCTAAAAATATATACGTTTATTAATACTAATAATAAAATTGTGATTAACCATAAGGCTGCTTCTAGTCTTTCAATATAAGCAATACGCTGGTTAGTATGTTGTTCAATTGTTGTTACCACTAAATCGAGTGAGGCGAGAAAGTCATCGATATAGTCTCGATTAAAATTTTGCTCAATGATTCTTGTCGCTATTACTTTATCTTGGGTTTGACTTAACGCAATGGCCTCTGCCACATAGAAATCAACTTGATTATTAAGATCGATTGGCGCGCTAAAATACAACGCACTTACTTCCTTTGGCATAATGCCAGATTTATTAATGACCAGGTTTGTCAAAGATTTTTGATTCGTTGAAAATAGTGTTGCGGTGTCAAATAAATCAATTATTAGCGTTTTGTCAATCTCAGAAACCATTACATTCTGATAATGTTGATAAGCAAGGTAAGCGATTTTTTGTGATAGCATTCTTTGACTACCGGAAAGGTTAATCGTTTCGGCTACTTTATCTTGTTGTTTCGATAGAAACATCAAACTTAAAAATGAAATGCTTATTAACATAGCAATTAAATAAGTCGCTAATGAATTACGACGTTTAATTTTATTTTCTAGTGATTTCATATCTGTTAAATCAATCATGTTATGTAATTTCAATCATTGAGGGGCAACCCTTTCATATTTCAACTTAACGAGACTATTTCCGTAATCACGTATTTAGTTTGATTCGTTATGGATATTAAATAGCTTTAAGTATAGACACTATATTGACACTATCTAGGTATAATAAGCTAATAATCAGTACCTTAATGAATGTACTCAATCTTAAAATATTATAAAAATAAATAAGCTTCACCTTTTGGAAAATCACTCTCAATATAGGAGCTATAACGTATCACTAAAGTCTATATGACAAGCCTGATTCCTGCCGTTAAATTTCGCTTTATAAAGTGCTTGGTCTGCAATCGACATCATTTTCTTCACGGTAACATTGCTGCCAGAAGACACCCATGTTGAACCAATACTGCAAGTAAAACTCACATCGGGATTATTGGCTATAACAGCATTTCGTACATTTGCTAATATTTGTTCCGTTACTTTTGCTAACCCAGCTTGCGTTATACCTTGTAAAATAATTGCAAATTCTTCCCCGCCTATTCTTGCATGGAAATCACCATGCTTAAGTAAAGCTAAGTTAACAGTGTTGACTGTGGTTTTTAGACATTCATCACCAATGTCATGCCCATAGGTGTCGTTAATATTTTTAAAATTATCTAAATCATAAATTAAAAATGCAATAGGCCAAATGGTTTTAGATTTTTTAGCCAACATTTTGTGGCTAAAGTCATCAAAATGCCGACGGTTAGCAATCAAAGTTAAGGCGTCAGTATGTGCAAGCTCATTTAAGGTTGCCGTTCGTTTATCAACTTGTATTTCTAGTTCTTTCGACAAATTTTTTGCCCTATGTAAGGTGATAAACATAAAAAACATACCGATTACTGAAAAAACGATAAACACAATGTACGCATATTGAATTGTTTCGGTTAAACCTTCATCACCGCTCAATGGAATACTAATATCAACCGCGCCACGCATATCCCCTACTTTCCAATCTTTTTTAGGGCTATCGGGATGATAATTATGACAATCAATACAGCTTTTTTCCATAAAGATAGCTTCGGCGTGTCTGAGCACATCGATGTTGCCGATCATTTCAACACGTTCAAAAATGCGATTATTTGCGTTTAAATTTTTCAATGCCGTTATTTGAAAATCATCTTGTGGACCAGAATTATGGTGCCTGCTAGCAAAAGGGTAATTACTAAAAGTATGCAATATTAAGCCATTTTCAGGATCAGAAATTGCTTCTCCTAATTCAATGGCAAACGTTGCGGGGTTTGGAATGGCATATTTTCCCCATGATATTTCGCTTGCACTAATATATCAGGATGTTCGCTCAACGCAGAAACTGCATTTTTACTATAAGATATTCTTGCTTGATTAATAGTCGAGGCTAAAACAATTGCTGTACGAGCAGCAAGAGCAATTGATGAAGAGTGTTGTAGTTTCTTAATGGCAATTAGCGAAATAATCGCCATGAACATAAAGAGTACAGTAAATGTGGTAATCGCTTTGGTATGAGGAAATTTCATTATTTATATATTTGCGAGCCCCTGAATAATAAATTGACTATATCAAGAGTAAAGCACAAAGTAATATTGTTTCATCACATTCAATGATACTTAGAGATTAAAGCATGGCGAGTAAAGCATAAATGATAAATATTAAAAATTAGGCTACATTGAATACCGCTCATTGTAATTCATAAAGGTAATTGGCTAACACCTATTTTGGCGACTAAAGTTAACTTATGTAGAACAATGACTTTAACCAAATTATTGGTTAAGTACGCATGACAAAATTGAAGGTAAATAATTTGAGTGCAAAATATTCTTTTATCATTTTTATCACAATAACTATTGGAATTTTAGGATTCTATTTCAATTTGCAATATTTTTGGAGTATGGATAAACACCCCGTTACTATCGCGGTTTCTAAAACACCGTTATCTACACCTTTTTATGTCGCTAAATCCATAAATTCATTTGATGAAACCTGTGTTGAGGTTGAATACACTGAAGTGAAAGGAGGTCAAATTGCATTTGAGAAAGTAATGAATGGTGACGTTGATTTTGGTACGAGTTCCGACTCAGTCATCGCTTTTAAAAGTTTAACTAAGCAAAAGTTTGTTACACATGCCATGTTTGTTCAATCTGATAATGATGTGAAATTAATTACACGCTCTTCTGATAGGGTTACATCAGTAACGGAACTGAAAGAAAAAAGAGTAGGTGTTACTAAAGGAACGGCTAGCGAATACCTTTTAAGTACTTTATTAGCTATTGAAGGTTTAACAATGGAACATGTTCAATTATATAATTATAAGCCAGACGAATTGATACATGGTTTCAGTAATAACGAAGTTGATGCTATTGTTGCTTGGGAGCCCTTTGTATTTAAAGCATTACAATTATTGGGTGATCAAATAAAAATTCATGACACCAAGAGCTTAAGTACATTGAGTTTCAACTTAATTTCACAAACAGCAGATAATCAACTTGTGGAAAAAGCGAAATGTGTTATTCAAGGGCTACAAACAGCGATTAATTATATTGTTTCGCACCCAAAAGAATCTAAAAAAATTGTGATTGATGCCCTTGAATTAGACCCTGCATTTATTGACTGGGTTTGGCCTGATTACATTTTTAAACTTGGACTAAATCAGTCGCTAATATTGAACATTAATTCTCAAGCAATATGGGCTGTGGAAACACAAATGAGTGAATTTAATGAAATTCCTAATTCAGAGCGTTTTATTGATAGTAGAGCATTATTACAGGTCGAACCTGGGGCCGTAAATATACCGCTATAAATGGGAAGTTTTTATGAAATTGAGTTTACATCACCAAATTTATTTTTTTACAATAAGCAGTTGCTTATTATTTGTAGTGCTAGTTATAAGCATTTTATGGTCGACTCAGGTTATTGATGTCGCATCAAAACGTGAAAAGTATGCCAATATGATTGAAGGGCATACAAATACCTTAAAACAGTTTATTACACGTGAAAACATTTACGCCAGCAATTACAACGCTAAAAAATGGTTTGCCTTAGCAAAAAAATTTGAAGAATTACTTCAACTTGTACCTCATTTAACACCACAACAACACACGATTCAAAATAGCATTAAAAGCCAAAACAGAAATGTAATGCGCTTATTTAATGCCATTAATAAAAATAAATTAAAAAATGCAGATGAAACAATTAAGAAGCATTTAAAAATTAGATTACTAACACAATTAGAAGCCATTCGTTCTGATTCCATGCAACTTTCTACTATTGCGCAAAAAGATATTAAGAATATTATTAGGAATCAAATAATATTTGTTTTGTCTATATTAGCACTCGTCATTTTCACTCTCGTTTATGGGGCTTTTAACGTTGTTAGAATCTTTAAAACATCACTCAAAGAAGTAAAGTCAGCCTTTGAAAAGAATCACAGTGGGAATTTTCAAAAAATACAACTCTCTAATCAATCTGAAGAATTTAATAGTATCGCTCAGGCATTCAATGCTATGAACAAAAAATTAAGTTCAACCACTGTATCTTTAGCATCAATGAAAAAAATTGTTGATGAAAGAACACATGAATTAGAGCAACTGTCGAATACTGACCCTCTAACCAAAATCGCAAACCGCCGTGCCTTGTTTGAAAGAGGACATTATGAATTTTCTCGTGCACGAAGAACTAAAAGCCCATTAGCGTTAATTATGGTTGATTGTGATTTATTTAAAAAAATTAACGATGAATTTGGTCATTTGTTCGGAGACGAGGCTCTGAAAAACCTTTGTAATGTTTGCAGTAAAGAAATACGAAACATTGACTTTTTTGCGCGTTATGGAGGTGAAGAGTTCATTATTATTTTACCTGACAGCGAATTAAGTGGTGCAATACAAACAGCCAGTCGAATCCAACGTTCTTTAGCTAGAAACTCCACAAAATTTGAAGGTAATGAAGTTTGCGTGACGGTAAGTATAGGTATTTGTGCTTTTAGCGATAAACATAATACTTTCGAACAATTGATCAATGATGCAGACAAAGCGATGTATCAAGCTAAGAATAACGGTCGAAACAGAATTGAAATAATAGAGAATGACCTCTAAATTTAATGCTAATGAACATCAAAGTGCTGGAGAAAGTATTCTTTACAATAGGCTAAATAGTAAACTTTCCAATTAATTCCTTAAGTGCTTTCGATTCATTGTGCAACCCTTCGCACAATTCCTCAGATTGGATCATGTTGTCTTTGGTTTGATCTGCAGAGGTAGCAATCATTACAATATTTTGACTAATTTCGGCAGTTGCTAGCGTTTGTTCTCTTGTCGCTGACGCTACAGATGTATTGATTTCAGTTAAACTGATAATTTCTTGAGCAATGTTGTCCAAGGTACTGCCCGTTTGTTTCAATCGTTCAGCACTTTCAAGGGTATTTTTGCTACCAAGTTCGATTGAAGAAACAGTTGCTGAGGCTTTAGCGTTTAGGCTAGCTATCATCTCATTAATTTGCTCTGTAGATTCAGCCGTTCTTTTTGCTAGCGTTCTAACTTCATCGGCAACAACAGCAAAACCTCGTCCTTGCTCTCCTGCTCTTGCAGCTTCAATAGCGGCATTTAGCGCGAGTAAATTAGTTTGTTCAGAAATACCTTTTATAACTTCTAACACGTGACTAATCGATTTTATTTCAGTTGAAAGCTCCGTTACTGATTTAACCGATGTTACCATTGAAGACTCTAAAACTTCCATTTGAGATATTGTATGATTAACAAATTTTGCACCTTTATGGTTGGTTTCTTCTGTCGTTATTGCTATTTCTGAAGCACCATTAGCATTATTAGATATGTCTTGTACCGTGACCTCCATTTCATTAACCGCAGCAGCCACCGTTTGAGTATTCGATGATTGCATTTCAGCTAAACTAGCTGCCTCTTGAACTTTTCCTTGAACATGCCCTGCAATATTTTGAACTTGTTCTGCAGAAACAGAGACTTGCTTAAACATCTCATGTAGTTGTTCTATAAATAAATTAAATCTTGTCGCTAAATTACCTATTTCATGCTTTTCTTTAGCTGGTAATCTTGCCGTTAGATCACCATCTTTTTCTGTAAGTGCGGTAACTGCATCAGTAATTTGTTCTATAGGTTTTTAAAATTTGTCCCGCCAACATCCTGACTAAAATAAACCCTAATAAAGCGATAACAGCCCCAAAAAATATATTTTTATTTATTGCACTATTAATAGGTCCATAAAGCTGTTCTTGTGGGATTTCCGCCACTAAGTGCCAGTTTAAAGAGTTAAGCGGTGTACTTGAAATAACATAATCTTCACCATCCCTATCTTTATCAACTAACTGGCCATCTTTTATGGCAAAAAGTTTAATGGACCTTCCAATTTTAGCTTTATCTCCATGGAGCATAATTTCTCCATTACTCGAGACTAAATAAACAAAACCTTCTTCACCAATTCTATAATTACTGACTAAACTGGTCATAGAATCGAGAGAAAGCCCTATACCAGCAATGCCTGAACGAACGCCATCAACTTCTACGGCATAATTAATAAAAACAACTAACTTTTGAGTTGTTTTATCTACATCTAAACTTAATTCAAAAGGTTTATCTGATGCTAAAAAACTATAAAACCATTTATCTTTTTCTCTATCTACCCTACGATCAATACCTGAATTGGTATAATAGTTTCCCGATTTTTCAGAAACGATATATGCACTAATCGCATCATTCTTATTTCTAATGTCGGATAAGTATTGAATAAAGGAATCTTGCTGATCTTCTACTTCATTACCGCTCAACCAGTTAATTACAAATGAGTTCTGTGCTATTTCTTTAGAGACGATGATTGGAATCGATAATGCTAATTCTATCCCATTCTTTACTTCATTTAAGGCGGTTGGCAAATCATCTTTAGCGAGCTTTTGTTCAGTATGGGTACGTATACTATGAGTAAAAAGAAGAGTAGAAATAGTTAAAGGAATCACTATTGCTAAAATTAAACTGACGTATAACTTTTGTTTTAATAACATTTAATCATTCCTATTTTTTACTCAGTAATAACTTATTTTTAAATCGCGATTTTAAGGCTACATAATAATTAGAAGCGCCATACTATTAACATCTGTAAAGCATTATCATCCGTACCTTTTTCACCCAATTTGTTCTTCCAATATTGGTATTCAATACCGGCAAATAATTTTCCTGCCTTATTGCCTAAAACTTCACCTAAATCTAAACGTACTTGTGGTTGAAACAAAACCCAAGATTCTAATTCAGCCGTTCGAAAGTTACTCGTTTGTGTTCGTCCATTGATATACTCTAAATGACCTTCTATAGTCCAATTCATTGAACCTATTTTGAAAGGGTACGCCCAAGCAAAGTCAACCATAAAACTTGAGTCTTCATCAACAATGGTAAAAACTTGAGAATTGGAATCTCCACCGCCTTGATGCATAAAGCCTGTTACAGTAACACTGGCAAAAGCAAAACCGGGTAAATCTAATGAGAGTTTAACTCACGGTAACACCCACATACTGTCAACTTCTGGTGCAAAATTACTGCCTATTACGAGACTAAGATCTTTGACGATACCCAATGATAAATCATTGCCAGAAATAGCACCTAAGCTAAAACTTGAATACCATTCACCATAGAATTCACTACTGTCTGCAACAGCAAAATTTGCATCGTTGTTTACACTATGACGGGAATGATCAACGAAGAAAAAATTGTCACCATACTCCCAACCACCAGCATGTTGGAAAGTCAGAATAGTCGCTTCTGCTGTACCGCCTGTTCCCACTCTCTCTAATTCGCCAAAGGCTTGCAGCTGTACTTCTGTTTTACTCCAGGTTTCTGAAAAAGCAGGAATGCTAAACAAAGTTATTAACGCAAATAACTGTGTTGCAACAAAGTTGTAAAGTATATTATTTTTCATTGATTAGCCTTCTTAAACCATATATTCAGGTAATTATAGTCTATGTTTCAATCTATATTTTTTAGTCACGTTATTATAATATCTGGTTGATCAAACATCCTTTTTTGACAAAAAACATCCATCTTGGATCTTAATTCTCACGTTAAATAAGTGACCCTTATAAATTCGACCTCACAGTATATTTCATACCTAACATCAAAATAATAATAGAAGATTTATTTAAAAATGTTCAAATAATTAACAAAATATTTATTAAATTAACACGCAACAATCATTAATTTGACTAAACTGTTTGGTGAGACAGGTAACTTTGACAGGATGTTCATTCTGGATTGAGAAACAGAAAACTAAATTGAAGCCTGCACTTCTATAATGTAAACAATGGAATTAATCTCAAATACAATGATGTGGATGGACAATGATCAGTTTCATACGTAATTTAATTAAGTTAACACTCTATACATTAGCCATACTAAATATTGCTGAGAGTCTTGCGAAAAGCCCCCCTAATAAATCATATGAAATTGGTACTGAAGACATTGAATACTATCCTCATTATGGTAAAAAAGATTCATCAGATGATGGTTTCTCAGGTTTTGCCAGACCTTTTTTCGATAAGCTCTCAAATGCATATGAACTAGAATTTCATTACACGCCTTTACCTATAAAACGTTTATATAATTACTTTTTAAACAGTAATACCGTAGATTTTAAATACCCTGATAATCCAAACTGGAATATAAAAAATAAACAAGGGCATAAAGTTTATTACAGCGATGCAATTACATACTATGTTGACGGTACATTTATACACAAAGATCAAAGTTTACCACTAAATATTGTTTATTTAGGTGTGATCCGTGGTTTTACACCCGAACCCTATTTAGCAGAGATATTAGCGGATAAAATTAAAGTCATTGAATTTACACGTTCAGATCATTTGTTAAGTGCATTAAACTTTAAACGTATAGATGCAGCATATATGAATGTAGATGTTGCTAAATTTCAACGTTCAAAAAGTGAAACCAACCTTAACGTTAAATTTTGCCCCTCGTTACCTCTTACAAAAGGATCTTATTATCTTTCAACAATGAAACATCCCGAGTTACTTAATAAAGTAAATGAATTTATACGAAATAACTCAGATTTCATCAAAGAGTTACAATTATTGTATGAATTAACAGTCGTTGATTAAAGACTAAATATTTTGAGGTGATCATAACGATCACTTTAATTTTATTTTCTACCACTATGTAAGACTCCCTCTTATTGGTAAATAGAGCAGATTTAATTCATCAATTACGGGCGTTTTTCCTGTCACCATGTATACCCAGTTCATCCAATATTAAATGCATCGTTTGGTTATTTGGCTGTTTCATTTTTACAGTATTTTTTTTCAATTACCGTTTTACCATCAACAATTTTATTAATACAAGCAGGAGCTATTGAGTCGAGCGTAAATTCCATATCGGAATGTTCTTCCCCTGTAATACGCTTTAATTCGGCAAGCATAGCCGCTTTCTTTTCTTCGGTTAATTCACCTTCGATGCCCACTTGAATTTCATATCCTCCTTCTGCTAACTTTTGGATTGATAGATCTGGAAATGGGAATGGAACCGGCTTCGGCTTTTGTGGAAACATAAAAAATACCGAAGCTCCCATAATCAAGCCCGCTACTATGAAATATTTTTTTTTGATACTAAATGGTTGATTAACTACTTTTACGCTAAGCACACTTGGGATCCATAAATACCCTTTACGCTGAACGGTTTTAATAAATATCGGATTTTTAGGATCATCCTTCAATATTTTTCGAAGTCTCGTCATGGTATTTGCTAACGAATCTGGTCCTACAATGGTATTAGCCCAAAGCTTATCAATAAGTGTTTGTTTACTTAACGTTTTACCATTAGCTGCACAGAGTATGATAAGTAACTCTAAAACCTTGGGTTGTAGTATTAAGTCTTCGGCATCGAGCGTGACTAAGTTTTGGGTAAAATCAACAATTAGTGACCCTGTTTTAAACGGCGACTGCATTAATTGGGAAACGCTTAAAGATTCATCCGACTTAACGTAATTATCAATTATCATATTTTTCATTAGCTTAGAGTGAGGATATAAGTTGGATAGTCAAAAGTTATAATTTATTAAGGACTAACAGGTAGATTTTATTATTCATATCAATGATAAAGCCTTCCTGTAAATAAATAAACCATTAAGGTAAATATGAAACTTTTAGCTGTCCCAACGATTATTGCGCTTTTATTCTCTTGTTATAGCGATGCCATTGTTATCCGACACGATATTAATCCTCTAAAATATCAAGTTCAACAGGACAAATATCCAAGTATCGTTGATCTAAACTTTTTGACGGGAACACTCATTGCAAACCAGTGGGTTTTGACAGCGGCACATGGCACAGCATATATGCCAGGTAATCAAGCAGTGATTATTAACGGTCAAGCATACTATGTAGAATACATTATTGAACATCCGGAATTTGATAAAAACAACTTGAGCCATGACATAGCATTATTGAAGCTTAACCGTCCTGTTTTAAATGTAACGACTACCGATATCTATACTGCGGAAGATGAAAAGTCAAAACACGTTTGGTTTGTCGGACGAGGAGATATCGGTAACGGACAAGTTGGTATAACAGGCTCTACTGATCTGTTAAATCATGCTGAAAACCTTATTGAAAACGCAGAAGGACTCTGGATAACTTTCGACTTTGACTCTCCTGAAAATAACGCACTGCCTTTGGAGGGTATTAGTGGTCCTGGCGATAGTGGTGGCCCAGCATTTATCGAAACACCAACAGGGTATAAAGTTGCAGGCGTTAGCTCTCATCAACGTAATAATAATGATGGTGAAGGTTTATATGGTGTTAAAGAGTATTACACTCGAGCAAGTGCTCATGTCCAATGGATAGAAAAGATCAAAGCAGCCTCAAATAAGCACTTATCAAAAATAGCCCTCAAGCGACCTAGGTATAAAGTTATAAATTCGACCAAAAATGAAACGATTGCATTAATGGGTCGATATTCATTAACAGATGGAACTGACTTTTTTATTGAACCTTGTGGTAAAAAAGTTTGTTATCGCTGGGGAAGCTCTACCCGTCAAGTCGAGATATTTAAAACTACAGGCGATCGATGGTTCACACCTAAAATAAATAGAAACTTCCAAGTTAATTCGTCTGATGATGGAATGGTTAATCATATACTTATGAATGATTTTCACGGGCAAAGAGAGTTAATCAAGCAAGATCAAGTTAATACACTAAAAAATAAAATTAAAACAAGAGGTAGACAGTTACTCACTCATATTGAGCCAATTTGGCCTGCAAAGGCTATAAATAAGAAAATCGAAGGCAGCGTTACGTTGTCATTTTCAATTAACACAGACGGTTCGGTAGACAATATAAAAATAATTGAATCCACTCCAAACGGTATGTTTGAAAAATCATCAATCAAAGCCCTTTCACAATGGATGTATGCAGAATTGGAAAAACCTTTGCATGACATTAAAACGAGATTTGATTTTTCTTTATAGGTAAATTCATGAGTAAACGAAGTTAATAAAATTGAATGTAGCTAAAAAATAGACAAAAAAAACGTTTACCTGAAACCAAGTAAACGCAATATAAAAACATGAAACACTAAGGGAAATATACTCTCATATAGTAAGAGTGTGTATTGAAAGGAAAGTTCAATTAATTTATAAAAAGGTTTAATTATTCACTTAATTTTGTAATGACGATACATATTTACTTATCGTTACCTTCAATACAGCGATATACAGTTTCTAGTAATACACTTCTCTTTATAGGTTTTACAAGGCATTTATAAGCATTTTTTGAAACAACTTTATCAATAGATTCAATGTCGGCATAACCCGTTGCTAAAATGATAGGTATATCGATTTTGGCCTTTAACACCGCATCAATGAGTTCAGTCCCCGTCATTATTGGCATAGAATGATCTGTCAGGAGAAGGTCATATTTCCCAGCATTTTCCGCTAACAACGCTAAAGCTTCGTTGCCATTATCACATGCTGTGATTATATATCCCGACGATTCCAGGTGTTCACTATATAAAAGTCGAAGGTCTTCTTCATCCTCAGCTATAAGTATATTCCCAAGCCCTTTCCGTTCCTTTTCTATTTTGTCTATTTCACTCAAAGGAACATCTAATGTTTTAGGCATTAAAATAGTGAATTCAACGCCAGCTCTCTCATTATTTACAACTGCAATGTTTCCGTTATGGCCATTGATGATGTTATACACAACAGACAATCCCAATCCTGTTCCTTTACCAACTTCTTTTGTACTAAAAAATGGGTCGAAAATATTATTAATAATCGCGTTATCAATCCCGGTTCCTGAATCTTTAACTTTTAGTGAAAAGTAACTATTACTGTCACTAAGTTCACTGGGTATTAGAATATTGGAACCTGATAATTTCAACTCCAACATGCCTGATTTTGGAGACATCGCATCTATAGCGTTTGAGCAAAGATTAATGATTACTTGGTGAATTTGAGTTTTATCTCCTTTTATAACATAGTCGTAACCGCTTTCTATTTCGTACAAAATGTTAATATTTTCAGGTGATGTAGATTTAATTAATTGAACACATTCATCAACAACCTCAGAAAAGTTGATTGAATGTAAAGGAGCTATACTCATTCTGCTGAATGTCATGATTTGACTGACTAACTCTGTTGCACGCGTACTGGCATTGTAAATATTTTGATTGAATTTTTTAATTATTTCGTCTTTTGGAAACTTGATACTGAGTAATTCTGAGTTACCGATTATAATGCCCATAATATTGTTAAAGTCGTGTGCAATGCCTCCAGCCATTTCTCCAAGTGCCTTCATCTTTTTAGACTGAAGTAACTGTTCTTCCAATAATTCACGCTGTTTAATCTCTCTTTTTAATCGGCGATTAATGACCACAAAAATGAATATAATAAAAAGTAATACAGTTAAGATTGGAATTGCCCATTTCAAAATTGTTTTTAACTGCGTGCCTTTTTGTACACGAACGGCTAACCAATTGTTTGCAATTATAGATTTAGATTTTTCATCCATACTGTCTAATGCTTTATTCAAAATTGGGATCAAGGGTTCTAGACCTAATCTAACAGCCATTGACAACTGTAATTGATAGGGAGTAAACGACGCAATAATTAAGTTATAATAGCTTTCTTTATCTATTTCATGGTTTACGGTGGGTAACGCACCAATATAACCGTCTAACTTTCCATCATTTAGCAACCTGAGACCTTCCATCGCTGATGAAACGAATACTAACTTCATATTTGGGAAATCTTGAGAGATAAGTTCTGCAAAAACATAGCCCTTTATAACACCCACTTTTTTGTGATCAAAACTGCGCATCGACTCTGCATAAAATGAGCCTTTTTTCGTTACTGCTACAGAGGGTATCTTAAAATACGGTTTAGTGAATAACATTAATTTTTCGCGTTCAGTGGTGCGAACCATTGATGACATAACATCAATTTCTCCTTGCTTTAATTTATCTAAAGACTGCACCCATGTTGTATCTTCAGAAACATTCAGCTTTATATTTAACTGCTCCGAAATGTAATCAATATAATCTGAAGATATTCCACTGAGTTGACTTTTATCATCAGTAAATTCGAAAGGATAAGAGTTGTGATCGACACCAAGAGAAAAAGAAGCGTGATTTTGTAACCACTTACGTTCGGATAATGTCAATACATCCAAAGGCGCTTTACTGCTAAAAAAAGGGCGTGTATTAGGTAACCACTTTTTTTCTAATAAGACGAGGTCGTGAATAGGTATATCTTCAAATCCACGATTAATTTCATGTAGAAGTTCAGCTTGGCCTTTAGCGACAAGAACATGTACTAAACTGGATACATCCTCAATAACATTTGAATCTAGAACACCTCCTAACCCCATTTTTGCCAACAAAGAATTTAGTGAGGGTGATTCATTAAAAATGGCTTGAATATCTTTATTAATAAGATCAAGAATACTTGAAGTACCACGTAAAGGTACCCTAATAATATTAGGGTAATTATCTATAAGGTATTGTTCATGATAACTACCTGTTAAAACAGCAATTTTCATTCCTTTGAATTCTTTCAGTGTTTTCTTTTTACCGATTTTATCATTATATAAAATACTAGATTCTACGCGATGAATGGGAACCGAAAAATCGGCCCATTTGGCACGCGTTTTATTTCTAAACAAACCAGAATGAACAGCTTTACCTGATTTCACCAGAAGTAACCCCTTCTCCATATTGTCGGAGATAAAGTTGACCGGAGTACCTGTAGTCTCTGACCATAAGTTCCATAGGTCTACATATAAACCTACGGGCTTTCCGTTAGGTAACTCAAAAGAAATAGGATGGTGATCGTCATGAACTACAACGTTTAATACATGTTGTAGGTTTGCTTCTTTTGATAGTGTTGGCATGCTCAGAGTGAACAGGAAAAAGGCAGTCGCTAAGGCAAAACATTTATTTATAAACAATAAGTTAAACCCCATACCACGTTAATCATAGAAACAATTCAATTGAGGTAAATAAGTATAGTCAAAAATAAATAAAAAATATAAGAAACATATAGGAAGCTGCCAATACTGACAGGAATATCTCCATCTCATGTTATCCGTGCTACTAACATGAGATTGTACTTAATTGATTTATAACATTAAAGCATACTTCGTTTAACTAATAATAAAGCTGTTTCATGTTCAGCATGCACAAAGGAGTTAATCTTAATATCAGCTAAAGCACTTTTTTCTGCGAGTGAATTCACTTTCACAATGAGGTTTGCACTAGGGGAAAAGTCCATTATCGCTTCACAAATAATTTGTTTATTCTTTAATGTGTTAACCGTAATAATAATACTACTCGTTTGATCTACTTTTAATGACTCTAATACCGGGCGTTTATCTAAATGACCAAAATAAGCGTCATAGCCTCTTTTTCTTGCTAGTAATACATGCTGTAAATTATCAGAAATAATTAAAAACTTGATATCTTTACATGTCAGTTCTTTTGCAACAATTCTACCCAAGGTAGCAAACCCACAAACGATGGTGTGATTTGTAACATTTACAGTCTCTATTTTATCCGATTCAAAAAATTCAATGACAAAAATTGAAGCTAACTTATAGATATTGCTGACCATAAATGGAGTAAGTATCATGGATAATACGGTGATCAAAATCAGGAAATTGCTAAGATTTTCAGAAATAATATCTTGATTTATTGCCATAGCAAAAATTACGAAAGAGAACTCCCCTACTTGACATAAGGCAACAGCTGACTTTATTGACTCACTTTTATCAGATTTTTTTATCATCAGTAAATAAATGATCGTTCCTTTAATCATCATAACGAGTAACAAGATACTCAATACCCAATGCAAGTTATTGATGAAGTACAAAGCATCAATTTTTGTCCCAATAGAAAAGAAAAATGCGCCTAAGAACAGGTCTTTATATGAAGATATATCTGATTCAACTTTAATATGGAATTTTGTTTCAGCAATAATCATTCCGGCAATAAATGCCCCCAAAGAATAAGTAAAACCAATTTGGTGGGCAATTAATGATGTACCTAAAACGATAGTAAATACTGAAGATAAAAACAACTCTTCCATTCGGGCATTTGATGAAAAATGGAGTAACCAAGCAATTATTTTCTTTCCAATCGTGAACATGAAAATAATAATTCCACTTGCATATAAAAACGTATTTAAGAGAACATCTTTCAGTGATAATTCATCATTCGATAAAAAGCTCATTAATAGTAATATCGGGATCACAGCTAAATCTTGAAAAACTAATATAGCGACAGATTTTTCACCATACGGCGTAACGATATCTTTTGATTTTTTGAGGTAAGGTAAAACGATTGCTGTCGAGGATAAACTAAATGATAGTGCAATAATTAATGACGGAATAGAGTCAATATTAAATATATATAATGCCGTTACATAGATGACTAAAGAGCTCACACCGACTTGTATGAATCCATTAAAAAATATCAATTCTTTCAATTTACTGAGTTTAGATAAAGACATTTCCAAACCAATAGTAAACATTAGAAAAACAATACCGAATTCACCAATAATGTCTAGCGTGTGCAGATTCTCACTACCATTAAAATCGAAAATATTACTCACTAAAGTACCGGTAATAATATAACCGATGATATGTGAAACAGAGAATTTGGTGAGCACTATATTGATAACGCTAGCAAGTGCTAATGATATTGCAATAATAACAAGTATTGAATCCATTTAACCCCTTAGATCTTTGTAAGTTTTACATTAAAACTCATATATTAGTTCAATAGTACAATGCACGTTACATACCAGTAAAAATCTGAAACCTTGTCTAACTCCAAATATATAACTGTACGATTTCAACCACCTACATAATAATAGACAAATTGTTATTTATTCAGATTAAAAATTGCTTTGTTATGAAGCATTAGCACTTTTATGGTGCAATTAAAGGACTCCTTTCAATAAGAAAATGTGATGATATAAGAGGTGATGTAACTAAAATTTATCCCTCTTCAATATATTTACAAACGATATATTAAATAAGTTGGCCCATCATGGTGGGTTACCCACTTTATTATTGTTAAGTCACTGTAAATAAACTAATAGTTAAGTAATAAAAAATAATGAAAACGACTTTGTATACATTGTTTTAACAAAAAAAATTATCCTTTCTGTAAAATCAAATAAATATATTTTATTATTCTTTGGCGTGGATTGTGCAATGCCTCCCTATCTCAATTCAATTATTATTCTACTTATTTATCAAGTTAGGATAATAACTAACAGAAAAAACAATGACCTGTAACACAGCAATCGACAATTTAACATATACAACTTTGCCAAAAAATTCATGGTTTGCTAGTTTGTCCTTAGAATTTACCTTAACGCCAAATGGAACGCAGCTTACGCGTACTGAACGTAATGGTCCTTTAACGGTGCAAAAAGCTTTTTACCCTGAAGGACGTGATTGCGCACATATTTATTTGTTGCATCCGCCTGCAGGTATTGTCTCCGGTGATGAATTGCGTATTCAGATACAAGTGAACGAAAAATCTCACAGCCTTGTTACAACACCGGGGGCTAGTCGTTTTTATCGCGCCCGAGAAGATATTACCATTGGTGATTCGAAACAAATTCAACACTGTGAATTCTTCATAAAGAGTATGGCAAGGTGTGAAAATTTTCCGTTAGAAACCATTGTTTATGAAGGGGCTGATGGATTTAATACGGTTGATGTTCATTTACAAAACGACAGTGATTATTTAGGTTGGGATATCACCTGTTTGGGGTTACCACATTCAGATGATTTATTTAAAAATGGCCGCTATACACAACTAAATCGTGTTTATTGTGAAGACAAATTAATCTATCACGATAGAGTTGGCATTCAGCCAAATAATCAAATCCATCAACATGTAGCAGGTTTAAATAACCATTCTGTTTTTGCAACTTTTATGGCTTATTCATCCGCAGAAAAGTTTACAGATATTGAGAAGAGAACGCTGATCACCAAACTACGTGATTGTATGGTTAAAGCCGATGCTGAACACAAAGTCAGTGTTACCCAAATACGGCAGTTATTGATCATGCGTTATTTGGGGGAACATGCGGAAGAATGCAAAAACCTTTTTATTCAGTTGTGGCAAATACTAAGGCCTTTATATCTAAATAAAGAGGCAAATATTCCTCGCGTCTGGCATACCTAATCAAAGCTAAGAAATATTCAATTAATACAAAATATAAAACAGATGAGGTTTTATGGATTTATTACCAAGAGAAAAAGACAAGTTACTACTTTTTACTGCTGCGCTATTAGCAGAAAGACGTTTAAGCCGCGGTGTGAAATTAAATTATCCAGAAGCAATGGCCTATATTTCAATGGAAATTGTTGAAGGTGCGCGTGATGGTAGGACCGTTGCACAAATGATGGATTATGGGCGTACATTGTTAACACGTGAACAAGTTATGGAAGGTGTTTCAGAGTTGATTCCTGAAGTTCAAGTTGAAGCAACATTTCCTGACGGTACCAAACTTGTCACAGTGCACAACCCTATAATTTAGTGAACTTTGCTAATAAAAGTCAAACAGAGAAGTGAATATGATCCCCGGTGAAATAAAAACAGACAGTGGCATGCGCGAGCTTAACGTGGGCAGTGAACAGCTAAAGGTAACCGTTGCAAACTCTGGCGATCGCCCAATACAAGTTGGCTCTCATTACCATTTTTACGAAGTAAACCCTGCTTTACGCTTTGATCGAGAATCTACTAGAGGTTATCGCTTAGATATAACGTCAGGTACAGCTGTTCGATTTGAACCAGGGCAAGAACGCGAAGTTTCACTTATTGCTTTTCGTGGTAAACGTCGCGTATTTGGTTTTCGTGGCAACATTCAAGGCAACATAGGAGTGAAAAAGTAACTATGGCTAACATTGATAAAAATTCTTACGCTCATATGTTTGGGCCTACCGTTGGTGACCGTGTTCGTTTAGCCGATACCGATTTATGGTTAGAGGTCGAAAAAGATTTTACTGAATATGGCGAAGAAGTTAAATTTGGTGGTGGTAAAGTTATTCGTGACGGTATGGGACAAAGCCAAGCGTCTTGTTATGAAACGGTAGATTTAGTGATTACCAACGCCCTTATCCTTGATCATTGGGGCATTGTTAAGGCCGATGTTGGTATTAAAAATGGCCGTATAGCCATTATTGGGAAAGCGGGTAATCCTGACATTCAAGATAATATTGATATTGAAGTTGGCGCAGGAACTGAAGTGATTGCGGGTGAAGGACAAATACTTACCGCTGGAGGTATTGATGCGCATATTCATTTTATATGTCCTCAGCAAATTGATGAAGCACTCATGTCTGGCGTTACCACCATGATTGGCGGTGGAACTGGTCCTGCGACGGGTACTAAGGCGACAACTTGTACGCCAGGTCCTTGGAATATCTATAAAATGTTGCAAGCAACAAATGATTTCCCCATGAACTTTGGTTTTTTAGGTAAAGGTAATGCTAGTTTACCTCTGGCACTTGAAGAACAAATTGAAGCGGGTGTATGTGGCTTAAAACTACATGAAGATTGGGGTACGACTCCAGCTGCCATTGATAACTGTTTATCAGTTGCAGAACGTTATGATGTACAAATTGCTATACATACCGATACGTTAAATGAATCAGGTTTTGTTGAAGACACTTTAGGTGCCTTTAAAGGGCGAACAATTCATACTTATCATACTGAAGGTGCGGGTGGTGGACATTCTCCCGACATTATTCGTGCATGTGGTGAAGCTAATGTTTTACCTTCATCAACCAACCCGACACGACCCTATACGATTAATACTATTGACGAACATTTAGATATGCTGATGGTCTGTCATCATTTAGATCCATCTATTCCTGAAGACATTGCCTTTGCTGATTCACGCATTCGTAAAGAGAGTATCGCTGCTGAGGATATAATGCATGATTTAGGCGCTATCAGTATGATCGCCTCTGACTCACAAGCTATGGGACGCGTGGGAGAAATGATCACACGTACCTGGCAAACCGCCCATAAAATGAAACAACAACGTGGGCCATTAGCACCCGATACTGATAGAAATGATAACTTCCGCATAAAACGCTATATTGCTAAATACACAATAAATCCAGCGATAAGTCACGGCATAAGCCATGAAGTGGGTTCTATTGAAGTCGGAAAACTCGCCGATCTAGTCTTATGGAAACCCGCATTTTTCGGGATAAAACCGGCGTTAATTTTAAAATCAGGTTTTATTGCAGCTGCCCCGATGGGCGATGCAAATGCGTCAATTCCAACACCACAGCCAGTTTATTATCGTCCAATGTTCGGCGCCTATGGAAGTGCATCAGCAAAAACGTCGATGACCTTCATGTCAAAAGCTTCAATAGAGGCAAACGTGCCTGAAAAAATAGGTATGACACGTATGATCGGTGTTTGTAAAAACACACGAAATATCGGTAAAGACGACATGATCCACAATAGCTGGCAACCCAAAATTGAAGTTGACGCACAAACTTATGAAGTACGTACCAATGGTGAGTTATTAACCTGTGAGCCTGCAACGTCACTTCCACTTGCGCAACTTTATTGTCTATTTTAAAAATATTTAGGGGGTTACATGTTACAAGCATATGAGCGTTTTAGTCATATCCACAGTGAAATATCAGACACTATTACGTTAGATCAAGACACACGTAAAAAAGCGCGTATTAAAACTGAAACTGATGGTGGTTTAGACATTGGAATTTTTATGGAACGCGGTCATCCATTATTAGTCGGCGAATTTTTAAAGACCGAATGTGGATTGTTTATTGAAATCAAAGGTCGAGCTGAACCGGTGTCTAATGCTATTGCGACAGATTGGTTAAGTTTTTGTCAGGTTTGTTATCACTTAGGAAATCGTCACACCTCTTTGCAAATAGGAGAGCTATGGGTACGATTCAAACCTGATCATGTTTTAGAAGAGCTAGCGGTGAAATACGGCTTAACAATTGATAATACACCATCAATATTTGAACCTGAAAATGGTGCTTATGGCACTCGCAGTCATGCTCATGCCCACTAAATCCGAACCATTAAAGCTTAATCGACTTTTGCAGCTATGTAGTGCAAATTTACCGGTTGGCGGTTTCTCTTTTTCACAAGGTTTAGAATATGCGGTTGAAATGGGCTGGTTAACGTCACCTGAAACAACGGCGAGTTGGATAACTATCAATCTAGAAGAGTCGATCACTCAAACAGATTTAGCTATTTTAAAAAGATTATATAACGCCTTGTCTGAACATAAACCTAACCAAGCACCCAAGCCAGACTTAGTTGCTTTTGAATATTGGAATACTCATTTAATTGCATGTCGTGAAAGTCATGAATTGTTATTGGCTGATTTGGCAATGGGCAAAGCGTTAATTCGTTTAATCAAACAACTAGAAGAAATCGATGTAGGAATTTACCAACAGATTCTCGATCTCAAAGAAATTAGTTTTGTCAGTGCTTTCGCACTCTGTGCTTACGTCTTCAAACTCGATTTAATTTCAGCGCAAAGTGGTTATTGTTGGACATACATCGATAACCAAGTAGCTGCAGCAACAAAGTTAGTACCGCTTGGGCAAACTCAAGCACAAAACCTATTATTTGAGCTCACAAAAAATACACATATTATTATTGAGAAATCAAACAATATTATTGATGACGACATCGGAACGAGTTTACCGCACTTAGCCATGGCAAGTGCTTGGCATGAAACACAATACTCGCGACTTTTTCGTTCATGAAGCAACTAAAACCTAATCCATATCAAACAGACTTTAAGTGAAAAAAACATGAAAAAACAAGTATTACGCATTGGTGTTGGTGGCCCTGTTGGGTCAGGAAAAACGGCCTTATTACGCCAATTATGTTTGGCTCTTCGAGATAAATACAATATGGCTGTTGTAACAAACGATATATACACACGAGAAGACGCTGAATTTTTAACTAAAAATGATGCTCTGTCAGCAGACAGAATAATGGGCGTGGAAACAGGTGGATGTCCGCATACTGCGATCCGTGAGGATGCTTCAATGAATTTAGCTGCCATTGACGAACTACAAGAACTACACCCCAACCTAGACTTTGTTTTAATTGAAAGCGGCGGCGATAACTTAAGCGCAACGTTCAGTCCTGAATTGTCTGACTTAACGCTTTACGTTATTGATGTTTCAGCCGGTGACAAAATTCCGCGTAAAGGAGGCCCTGGCATAACAAAGTCTGACTTATTAATCATTAATAAGATAGATGTTGCTGAACTTGTTGGATCATCGCTTGAAGTAATGGACAGAGATACTAAAAAAATGCGTGGCGACAAACCGTTCATTTTTTCCAATATGAAAACACAACAAGGACTCACTGAAATAATTAAATTTATTGAAAATGAAGGCATGTTGAAGATGTGATTCTTGTCCTCGTCGATAAATCGCTTTAGAACGAATTTACCCATTTAAGAATTAAGGATTTAATATGAAATTTTTAACAGTACTCTTTATCAGCTTTTTCTTTTTTGTAGGAAAGGTATTTGGACATGATGACCACGCTTTAGGTGAAGGTTCGATTCATGCATTTTACCATGCTATTTTTTGGACACTTTTTGCTTTTGTTATTTATAAAGCATATTCATGGTTTAATAATAAAAAAATCCATAAAAGTTAATCACTTTTAAATAATCATTACACCTTAGTGGATTAATTTTTCTAAGGTGTAATACGTTAATATCTGTTTCCACGTCTTCTTTGATTTTCATCACTTCTTAATTAAAATATCTTAGTTACCACCCCTTCATTGGATGAGAATCTAACTGATAATAACGTATCCAGTCATATTGAGTTTTCATTGGATAAACATTACCACTTTTATTTCCGCCAAAAACGTCTTGAATGGCATCATTAGGGATCCAAAAATTGATCATAATATCCGTTGGGTTGTCTGGAATTGGCGTCGGTTTTTTCTGTGGAAATACACAGTCTGGCTTGCAATCAATTGCTGACTGCGAAAGTGTTTTTACTAATTTTCCGTCTATGTACCATTTTATAGCATCTGGCAGCCATTCAATTGCATATACTCGCCATTCATCAACAGGCCCGACGACTATTTTATCTTCCCAGGCGCCATAATCACGCGTTCGACTCCATTCCCAAGTGTTTTCGCCATAGATTAAATTAGCTTGAAATTTATCCGGTCGACTTCCCTCAAGCTCAACATCAATTTCTTCCCATTCGGTCTTGTCTGCCGCAGAGCCATTACGATCAAAGTCATTGGTATAAGTAAATAAAGAAGAAATATAACCAGATGCTTTATCACGAGCAGGTGCTTTCATACGAGCTTCAATCCGTCCGTACCGAATTTTCTTGCTCGCAATAGTACGAAACTCTCCACAAGAAAAGTAGTATACACCCTTGTCTTGTTGATGGTCTTCAGACCAGCTTGGCTGAACTTGTTCCTGACGAACCTCAAGTTCCATTACACCGTTAACTATCTGTACACCTTGATCTTGAAAGCGACACATTGATTCGCCTCCTACTGCGCCATCGCCTTTTCTCCAAACAGCGTCATTAAAATCGTTAAACCGTTCATCCAGTAATAGAGTAAAACCGTCGTAATCCCCTGTATATTCGGGAAAAGCCGTTAAGGGTTCTTCAATGGAGGCAGCTAAATTATCATTACTTGAACAAGACGATAAATTAAAGAATAAAATACTCGATAAAAAAATTAAAAATTTCATTAAAATCTCAACAGATGTCCGAATTAAATATTTGTTACCACAACAATGTAAATGGGTGATGGGTAACTTCTACATAAAAATGCAAATAAAGTGGATGAATATTACTATAATAATAGGAAAATTGTACTCAAACCAGTGTTCAAAGTTAAATTCACAATGCTAACTGACTAATTCACGACTGGTCGAAGAAAATACTTAATATCTAAAACAGCATAATTGGCTATTATTATCGTAAGTACACGTGGGTTATTGAGTTCAGTTGACGTAAACAATTTGATAACTTAATGTTAGATTCATCTTCAACGTTAATATAACTGTCACAATATAGAAATAAACTCACTATAGTTTGACCGTTTAAAGAGATATTATGTCTACTCGTCCTCCGCAACAACTTAATATCATCATTACGATGTACCTCGGTTACGCGGCTATGATGATTTGCCGTCAAATGATCACTATTCTTAGTCCCGCTATGCTTGCCGATGATAGCTTAGGACTCACAAAAACTCATATTGGTGACTTTGCAGCTTATGGTACATTAGGCGCGTTAGTGGGTAAGCTTATTTGGGGCCCTCTTGCTGATAAAATTGGTGGAAGCGTTACTTTTTTAATCGGTATTTTTCTTTCTGCTCTGCTCGTTATCGCCTTTGGCCTTTCTCCTAATGTAATGGCTTTTACTGGTTTTTCATTTTTACTTTATTGTACTAAATCTTCAGGCTGGCCAGGTATGACAAAATTGGTTGGCGAGTGGTATCACCCTCAGCACTACGGCCGAGCGTGGAGCATACTTTCTACGAGCTCTAGACTTAGTGTTGTTTTAGCAACACTGTTCTTCGGTTGGCTATTGAGCTTAATGCATTGGCGAACGGTGGCATTTATTGCCGCCGCTTTTGCCATAGTAATTTTTATCTATTGTTATTTTTACCTGAAGGATAAACCGGAAAACCCTAATTTTTTCAAAGAAAACATCAGTCATGACGAGACGCCTGAACAAGCTATAGCTTCAAAACAGGCACTTGATAATAAATACAATCATCCGCTTAAAGATACTGGTACTGCAGGCGGACTTGTGGCGTTTGCAAAAAGCCCTAGGGTTTGGCTTGTGGTAATCATGCTAATGATGCTTACCTGCATGATGGCCTTCTTAGATTTTGTGTCTGTTTACCTTATGGAGACATATCACTTAACGCCTTCACAGGCCGCCATGGCTTCTACTGTTTTTCCTGTTGGATCTCTGGTGGGGCTTTTAGCTTCAATAGCATTCTACGATCGTTTTTCAAAAGGTGGCATTCGAACCGTATTAACTATCGCTCTATTGCTTAGTTTATTCAGTGTGCTTACGTTGAAGTATTTACCTTTGTTTAATCTCAGTAAAGAATTGAATTACCTAGTCGCGTTAGGCGCAATTTTTATATTCGCTTTTTCAATTTCTCCTGCTTATTACTTACCAATGTCGATATTTTCCATAGAGTATGGTGGCCGACATAGCGCTACCTTAGTGTGTTTAATTGATGCTTTTGGCTTTGCAGCGAGTGCAACGTTTGCTTTCATTGGGGGGAGATTGGCAGATAGTGCGGGTGGTTGGTCAAGCTTTATGAATATGCTAATTTTAATTTCATTTGTTGGCATCATATCAGTTTGGGCATTTATGCATTCAGAATATAAAGCAGCAAATAAATTATCCAACTGACATGGCTAATTTTTCAATACCATGAGATGGCGTCCAACGTTTAAATTCTACAAATCCATGTTTTTTGTATAACTTAATTGCGGGTATATTTACAACCGCTGTTTCTACAATAGCTTCTGAAAAATCATTAATATTTAGAACATAACTTATTAATTTGTTCGCGATACCTTTCCTAAAATACTTAGGATCAACAGTTAAACTGTCAATGCTTAAACATTTATCTTCGAGTGAAATCTCTAATACAGCAGCTAAACAGTTATTTTCACAATAGCCATAAAATGTAGTTTTCGATTTTTCTATATCCTGAGCACTACGTGATAATGGAGGAAAATTTAGAATTCCTATCAACTGAGCTTCTATTTTATATGAGTCCTGAAAGATATTATGAATCTGTTTGGCAACTTCTGGAGCCGTATTATCAAGTATTGTTATCATGGTAACCTTATCATCAATATTTATATTAGTATCCCCAAACACAGCCTCTATCGCCATTACAATAATCCTCACACCCATTATTGGTTGGTAAGAAAAATCTAAAAAGGAATCGTAATTTCCTTTTTGCATAAAGACACAATTGAGTGCTAAAAATAGTGTTAACTATTTTTTCTGAAAAATTCAATAACTGCTTGGTTAAATAATGCAGGTTGCTCCCATTGCGCCGCATGCCCGGCCTCTGAAATCACCAGTGTTTGGCTATTTGGAACTTCTCTTGCTGCAGCTCTCATCATAGAAGGCGGTTGATATAAATCAGCACCACCAGCAATAAAAAATGTAGGTATATTATTTGCCCTAATTTTATCCCAAGTAATAGTGCTTTTAGCTTTCTGACCATGTCTGATGCCATCACCTTTAGATTTTCTTTCCATCACAAGCCATTCTTTAACACCTTCTGGGTGTGCCCAACGATACGAAGGACCCAGCTCTTTAAACTCTGGCGGTAAATCACCAAAAGCTTTCGGGAGGATAAAATCTAATCGTTCATCAATATCTTTATCCCACATCCCAAAGAGACTACACGCAATAACCATACTAAGTAGTTTATTTGGATATGATACGGCGAAATCCGTAACAGAAAATCCGCCTGCGGCAAGACCTAAAATGTGAAATTTATCTACGTGTAAATGCTCCATTAAAGCATTAATATCGTCAGCATAATTCCCGGTGTCATTTGCAGAGCCTGCAGGAGAAGCGAAATAACCACGCCTTGAATACGCTATAACCCTAAATCCCGCAGCAGAAAAAACAGGTTGCTGATACGGCCAAGTTAACGCACTACCCCTACCTGGGTGAGAAAGTAAAATAGTCGGGCCGTTGCCACCAGTGTCCCAATAATATAATCCTGCTCCGCCAGACAGTGGCAATACACCTTCAGTCACCGGCACTTGTTTAGGACTTGGAAGATAGTTTGACTCTTGCGCCCCCCCTTTATCACCAGATTTTATTATGGTTGCCTGAACATTACTGACTACTGCACTAGCAGTGACTAGTGTTCCTACAGCGACTGTAGCTTTTTTGAGGATGTTTCTTCGACTTGTGTTAATTTTATCTTCTGATCCTATCATTCGACTTTCCCTGTTAAATAAATTGATTTTAATTTGGTGTTAAATTCTGAGTAATGCTTTTTGTTGAATTGAATAGAGACACTTTTTAAAGGTTGTTCTAACAATAGGTAAAAAGTATTAAAACGTTTTTGCTTATTAACATCTAAATGACACCACCTAACTTTAAAATAATTGCAGTTAGTGTTAATAAAGAAGCTCCTGAAAAAACCATTTTTCCAGAATAAGACGCTTTATCCCAATTCATTGCACAATAAACTAATGAGAGTGGAAAACATAAAAACACTGACCAACCAAATAAATGTTGTTTGTTACCCAAGGCAACTACTGCACTGAAAATAGAACCTATAACTAACAACATTAAACCGATCGAACCCGTTAATAATGCCGCTATTATAATATATTGAACCATGCCTAATACTCACCTATATTTTCGATAAGAAAGGGATATTTTTCCCCTGATAATGTCATTACTATTGTCGGTTAATATGTTTACGTTTTCATCTTATTTAATACATATTTTACAAAAGGAGACTTTTTTTTGCCATAAACATCTTGATCAATAAAACCATCGGATAGGATTTTTTTTTTCGAATCTTCGTATGCCTTTCTTGCCGTAAAATTGTCTAACATGTAATTTTTGTATCTTACCAATTCTTTATGCTCATCACTGGAATGAGCGATAACGTGTATATGAAGGTAATATTCTTTTCCATTTACATAAACAGCACCATCTTTTCTAGGGCGTTCTGGAGGAAAGGGCTTTACATTAATTTGGTCTTGAAAACCTAACGTTGATAAATGTTGAATAGCTAACGCTAGATCATTATTTTTATATAAAATCGCTAAGTCTATAATCCCTTTCCCACCAACTTTGAACGATGTTGAGCCAATATGGATAACTTCAAAACGCTCTAAAGATATAAAATTCATAACAGCCAGAGCAACATCAAAATATACTGGAGACCAAGGTGAAAAATTAGCATCAATTTTTTTATATGTTAATATTTTCATACTCATCACTCATGTCTGCCCCGTCTTTAACTACCTTGTAAATTCATGGTCTATTATAACTGACGAACATATAGCTTTAATACTTTACTTTTCAATTCATTCAATCGATTTTTTCTAGCCATTGTTTAGGTGACAAACCTATTTTTTTTCTAAAAACTCGCGCGAGTGCTGAGCCATTCTCATAACCAACAGCATTGGCAACTAATGCCACAGGCTTATTTTTTTGCAATAAACCTTTCGCTACCGCAATACGCCAATCAATTAAATAATCGCCTGGACTTTGGTTCACTATACGTTTGAAAAGCTCTGCAAATTTAGACCTAGACATTAAGGCAAGCTCAGCCATTGATTCTAGCCCCCATTGGTTCTCTGGCGCGTTATGAATGGCGAGTAATACTTTAGACAATTGGGGATGTGCTAAGCCAGCAAGCAAACCATGTTGAATAATATTGTTATTAACGACATGGCGAAGCACATGAATAAGAAATATGTTGGTAAGCAAATTAATCATGGGGAGTCGCCCGTATTGTTCTTGAAATGCTTCATCAAATAAACATAGTGCGTTTTGTTTGAGCTTTTGACAATCACTAAGCTTAAAGCACAGCAGCGCTGGTAAAGCATTAGCAATAGGGTTAGAGGTACTTTCCTTATAATTAATGTTGGCGCATACCAATTCGGGAGGGTTTTCTTCATTGCCAATGAGACGATGCGCATGTGGTGTTGGAAAAAACAGCACTGTAGGCTCATTAATCAATTGAGAATTTCCTTTTTCATCAATAACCGTTAATTCACCACTGCGCAATAAGTGCAAATGTCCTTGATTAGGCTCTCGATTAAAATTACTGATCCCACAGAGATTACCGGTAAAAAATACTTCAGTATTCATCGAAAAGCGCTGCAATATGACTGAAAGCTGATCCATTATTCTCTCCTTTATGCTCATTTTGGACGATTGGGTTCAAAGTTAGGACTATGTCATTCCTTTTGGTTAATTGAAAGCCCTATATTATCAACCAAGGAAAACATCCTTATTCAATAACAAACTTTGAACATTTGAGATTAAGCATCTCAACTTGAACATAAAATACTGGAGCAACCAAATGAAACTTACAACAATTATAAAATCTACACTAGTAACCTCTGCCTTCTTGGTCAGCAGCCTGAGTTTTGCTGCAAACATTGAAGTGAATGCCAACGGCAATGACTTAGCGATTAAAGGTTACGATACTGTGTCTTATTTTACAAAAGGCATGCCAATCAAAGGATCTAACAAATTTACTTCCGCTTATAACGGCGCTATTTATCAATTCTCTAGTGCTGATAATCGCGACTTATTTAAAGCGGAACCAAGTAAGTATGCTCCGCAATACGGTGGATTTTGTGCATTTGGTGTAACGATGAATAAGAAATTTGATACAGATCCTGCTGCGTGGCATATCCGCGAAGGTAAATTATTTCTAAACCTTAATAAAAACGTACAAAAGAAATGGGCAACTGACATTCCTGGCTATATCGAAACTGCTCAAGAAAACTGGGGCGGCATAAAAGGCTTAACCGTTGAGCAAATAGAAAAAGTTTTCGATTAATTCTGAATTATCCATAACAGCATGAGGTATTAATAATGAAACAACTAACTTCAGCTGACTCACTTGACGAGTTACTAACCCAGCAAGAATTTTCACTTTTATATTTTAGTGCCTCGTGGTGTGCGCCTTGTAAGTCAATGACACCGATTGTTGAAGGGGTGTCTGGCATGATGAAGGATCGATTTAATGCCTTTAAAGTTGATGTCGACCAATTACCCACTTTCGCAGCAGATTATGGCATACGCAGTGTGCCTACGCTGGTGTTAGTGAAAAATGACGAAATTATAGATCAACGTGTTGGTGGATTACCACCACAACAATTAATGCAATGGTTAGAGCAACAAACATAGTTGCTCACTTTTAAAATCTAAGGATCAATGATGAACAATAAATTAATAGTAAGCGCAGCATTAGCCGCAGTAATTTCTACAGGGGTGATTGCCCCAGCTGAAGCAGCAGGTAAGAAAGAAAAATGCTATGGCGTAGCAAAAGCCGCTCAAAACGATTGTGCAAATTTAGCGGGTACGCATTCATGTGCTGGCCAGTCAAAAGTCGATAATGACAAAGGCGAGTGGAAGCTTGTTAAAAAAGGCACATGTTCGACATTGGGCGGTTTATCAAAAGCAGAAGCGAAGAAACTTTATAAAGCAACAAAAGGGGTTTAAGAATGACTATGTCGGTAACAAATAACGATGTAATGGTAGGTGTTGGTCTAAGGCATCCGCATTTTACCGACATATTAACCCAGCCTAAGCATGTTGATTTTGTAGAAGTACATTCGGAAAATTTTTTCGGTGAAGGAGGTGCAACACTATCGGTACTCACGCAAGTTAGAGAAATGTATCCGGTTAGTTTGCATTCCACTTCAATGGGGCTTGGATCAATGCAAATTATCCCTATGCATTACTTAGCCTGTTTAAAGACGCTCACGGAAAAAATAAATCCTTTTTTGATGTCGGAACATGCCTGTTTTACTTGGGGACAACAGCAAGGGCAACTTATTCATAGCGGTGATTTATTACCCATTGCACATACCCAGCAAACCTTGACCAAGATGTCTGAACAAGTAGATAAAGTGCAGAACTTCTTAGGACGACAACTGATCATTGAAAATGTTTCAGCTTATATAAGATTTGATGAAAGTTACCTGAGCGAAGCGGATTTTTTAGCTCAGCTTTGCAAACGAACGGGGGCAAAAGTGCTGTTAGATATTAATAATATTGCCGTTAACAGCGTTAACTTTGAAGGTGGCAATATCCAACAATCAGTGGCTGATTATATCAATGAGCTACCTATAGAAAGTGTCTCACAAATCCACTTAGCAGGTTGCACTAAACCTTTAGCGGGAGAGATGACGATTGATGATCATGCTGGCCCTGTTTCATATGATGTTTGGCAAGGTTACAAACAAGCCATAGCACGTTTTGGTGCAGTGCCAACGTTAATTGAATGGGACAATGATTTGCCTCAGTGGTCAGTATTGGTTGATGAAGCGCAAAAAGCACGTGACATAGCACATGCTGTTTTAGCGAGGACAAGTAAATGAATGACTTAAGTCATAATGAAATAGCAACAAATAGACAACACTTGCTATTAGAATCGATTTGGAATGATGACTCGTCAGCCTTAGCGCAGTGCGGTTTTAATACTCAAGGCATTAATATTTATCGACGAAATTTATTGGCTAATGCAGAGCGGGCATTAAATATTAGTTTTCCAACCGTGTTTGCATTACTTGATAGTGACATTAGCGAAAGCCTTGTTTATCAATTTTTACAATTATCGCCACCTAACCGCGGAGATTGGACGCAATGGGGTGAAAATTTTTCTGATTTTTTAACTACCACCGAAGTGGGGGCTGACTATCCGTATATTGCTGACTGTGCAACGCTAGATTGGCATGTGCATTTCGCATTACATGGCATTGATCAAACTTTAGCATCAACGACATTACAGCTGTTTAGTGAGAGTGAACCTGAGCAACTTTTTATCATTTTTAATCGAAATGTAAAAGTATTTAAAACCGTCTATCCATTAACAGAAATTTTTCAGGCACATCATCATAGTGACGAATTTCAAAGAGCTGCTGCGATGAGTGATGCGCAAAAAGCACTATCAAAGGTTTCATTCGAACAAATCGTGATGGTTTATCGTCCTGAATTTTTGCCAAAAGTTACAACAATATCGGCAAGTGAAGGGAAGTTTATGCTTGCTTTATTGGCTGGACAATCGCTATCGCAGTCACTTGATATTGTGAAACATGACAACGAATTTTCATTTGAACAATGGTTGCTTACTGCCATTGAACGTAACTTAATTAATCTTATTAAAGAGAAATAAACATGCACACTTTAAACAATCTAGTGTTACTTACCAATAATTTATATCGTAACCTTGCCAGTAAAATTAGCCAGTTAGAGCCGGTCGTATTATTAGCAGCGCGTTGCTATGTTGCTTGGGCATTTTTCGCTTCAGGGCTGACTAAATTAAGAGACTGGGACAGTACATTAATGCTTTTTGAATATGAATATCAAGTACCAGTCTTGCCGTTTGAATTGGCTGCTTATTTAGGCACTGCTGCAGAAATTGTTTTACCTTTATTATTAATCACCGGTTTAGCGAGCCGTTTTTCAGCGCTAGGACTATTTTTTGTCAATATTGTAGCAGTAATAAGCTTAGAAGAAATAGCCCCTGCAGCCTATGCAGAGCATGTATTGTGGGGAACACTCTTATTACAAGTTGTTATTTTTAGTGGCGGACGTTTCGCGTTAGACCGTGTAGCGGAGAAGCGATTTTTTAATAGTTACTCAGCAAGTAAAGCAGGAAATACTTGAACGTAAATCTAACCCGCTATAATTATCTTTTAATAATAACAAGGAAATAATTTAAATGACCATACCTATACCTCAACGCCCGAGTGGTTTTCTTATTGGTGATGCTGCAGCTAAAATTACGATTGATGCGTTTATCGATATTCAATGTCCTCATTCTCGTAGCATTTGGCCAACGTTACTGGAAGTTTCAGAATATTATAAAGGTAAACCTGTAAGCCTAAAGGTTCATTTGATAACCCTTAGTAATCATCGACAAGCTTGGGATATGAGTCTAGGGCTATTTGCATTAGCTGAAGGCGATGCAAATAAATTTTACGATTTTGCGACATTCGTCTATGAACGCCAATCACAATTTTATAACGGTTCCTTTTTGCATAAAACTCATGACGACCTGCTGCAATTAGTGGCTGATTTTGCTAATCAACATTCAGGCATAGAGCGTAATAACTTCGTGCAAAAAATGAGTGATAGCGATATCTATATTCAAGCACGTACACCCATTCGTTATGCAGCAACAAAAGCTGTGTGGGCAACACCAACATTGTTTATTAATAATGCGGGGAATGTGCCTGTTGATCACAATTCAAGATTGGCGGATTGGCAAACGGTTATTGAACCATTATTACTAGCTTAACGGTCTATAATTTTGGGCAGAACAATAGATAAATAACATTTTTTTATTAAGCAATTAAACATTGAACAACCTTGGTATTCGAGGTGTTTATTACCAACAAAAGATGAAAACAATGAGAACAAAAATAGAATTTCCTAGCCAAGGACAAAACCTTGCTGGCTTACTTGAAACACCTGACACAAAAATTAGAGCCTATGTTTTATTTGCCCACTGTTTTACCTGCGGTAAAGATGTTGCAGCGGCTTCAAGAATTAGCCGTTTTCTTGTACAACATAACTTTGCAGTTTTTCGATTTGACTTCACAGGCTTAGGCAATAGTGACGGCGATTTTGCTAATACTAATTTTTCATCTAATACTGAAGATTTGCTTTCAGCGGCAAAATTTCTAGAGCAGCATTATCAAGCACCACAATTATTAATTGGTCATAGCCTTGGTGGTGCGGCTGTTTTAGCGATGGCAGCACAACTGCCAGAAGTTAAAGCGGTGGTAACTATAGGTGCTCCGTTTGAAGCAAGTCATGTTATACATAACTTTGATGCTCATCTCGACACGATAGAAAAAACGGGTCTAGCAAAAGTTAGTTTGGGGGCTCGTGAATTCACGATTAAAAAACAATTTTTGGATGATTTACGTAACCAAACAACAGAACATATTAAACATCTAAATAAAGCCTTATTAGTATTACATTCTCCTATCGACTTAACTGTAGATATTGCCGATGCAGAGCAAATTTACAAAGCCGCCAAGCATCCTAAAAGTTTTGTTAGCCTAGATACGGCAGATCATCTTTTATCAAAATCAGTAGATAGTGAATATGTAGCGCAAACGATTTCAGGCTGGGCAAGTCGATATATTCCTGTGCAAGAAGTATCTCGCCCTAATCTCACTAAAGGGCACGTGTTGGTGGCCGAAATTGACCATAAATTTCAACAAGATGTTTTTAGTGATCATCATCACTGGAATGCAGATGAACCAGTACAGTTAGGCGGTAAAAATTCAGGCCCCGATCCTTATGAACATTTATTGGCTGCTCTAGGTGCATGTACTGCAATGACTATTCGTATGTACGCTACCCGAAAGGAAATTCCACTCGAGCATGTGGAGGTGTCGTTGTCACATGAGCGTAACTATGTAGAAGATGCCGAAAATGTTACAGAGCAAAAGAAGAACATAGAGGCATTGATTCGCAAAGTTCGGCTACTAGGACCGTTGAGTGATTCAGAAAAGGCTCGGCTAATAGAAATTGCTGAGCGCTGTCCTGTGCATAGAACGCTGCATAATAATCCGCAAGTGTTGACAACATTAATTGAGTAGTCGTTAATTTAGAAATAATTAAGTCTTAAAGGCGTAAACTAACTAGAATATAGATGGTATAAAGCTGCTCATCAGGATCTTCTGGTGGTAGCGGAATATCATATGGCTATAGTTTTCAAATAGAGTCCATAATTCCATTCAAAAAGTATGAACATACATTTGACCGCATTAGTGAAAGGAAAAAAGCTATAAAGTTCGATAACCCGTTAATGAACGGCTGGTATTTTACTTTTAGCTATTCATAGTTTGTCAATTTAAAGGCCGTATCGCATTTCGGGCAAACGGCCTTTAAATAATGGATTCAATATACTAGATCCTCCCAATAGCCTGAGTAAAATTAACTTCTCTATCAAAGATAAATTCTGACTGAATATCCATAGTTATATGGCTAATGGTTTTGGGCCAATAATTGTCTTTACTCATTATTATCAATAAGTATTAATTCTTCAAAAACATCCGCTGTGATATATCCTAAGTTTTTATCTCCATTGATGGGCGTAATTTCGGTAGAGCCTATAAATGCTTCACGTTCCAAACTTCCGTCATTGTCACAATAGGCCAACATAAAGCCTAAGGTTTTTCCTTTTGTAAGTCTTACTCGGCTAGCCGAATTATCAATTTTTGTATCATCAAATTTATCATCAAATATTTTAATTGCTAATTCCCAAATTACCGCATGAGGGGTAAGGTTTGAACGCTTCCATACACTCGATATATGGTCGTTTAATAAAACAAAATTAGTACTGCCATCTTTATTGTTTTCACCTATATCAACAACTTGGTTATCTATAGCAACATGGTAAGCAAAGGCATTGTAATTAAATTGATGATTTCCACCTGACTTGTCTTCGTCTATGAAAACTTCAAAACAATCATCGTCCCAATAAAACTTTAATGGATCAGCGTGTTGATCAAATAAAATATCATCTGTAATTTCTGCCGTTAAATACAAATAGTTTTCATCCCAAAGCAGCTTAAAACGACCTGAAAAGTCATTTTCATTTGATAGGGTTCCTAGTATAAGTTTATCTATTGGATACCAAGTACTTTTTGACCAAGCTTCATCTGTTATACCGTCTACAACTATTTTCCTATCTGTTTTATTAGCTTCAATAGCCATAGTATTTTGGCTAGATAAGATGATCGCAATCAGCATAAATAATATTTTTAGTTTCATATTATGTTTCTTTTTAAATGTAGTTTAGTAGATTAAATTTCTGTTCTTAACAAAAACCGATTGTAAGCATTCTGAAACCACTTCCTCGATCTCATTGTCTATATTGATTTTTATAATATCATTTTCATTCGTCTGAGGTGGTTCCATCGCTTTTAGTTGTCCTGATAAAAATCCTGCCGATACAAAGTGCCCCTTTCGTGAACTTAAACGCTCCGATATTATTTTTTCTTGACCATCAAGCCAAATAAACTGCGTATTAAACAGTAAAGATCTTAACCCTTGTCTATGTTGATGTTTAAGGCCTGAAAACGCTAATATAATATTTTTGTTAGCACTTTTTTTTAAATAATGACGAATTAATTCAAACCAACATTGCCTGACTTCATCTGTTATTGGAATATTATCAGACATACGCTTTTTAGATTCGTCTGTGTGAAAATCATCAGCTTCAACAAAGTGGAAGCCTAAGGAAGCAGATAATTCACTCGCAATATGGGATTTTCCAGTGCCGCTAACACCCATAATTACAATTAATGATGAACGGTTATTTATATGTTTTTCATTATTCATTTGGGTACAGTTATTTTTAATTGATAAGTATGTTTAGGCTGAATATTCGTAATAATATTGCCCGATAATATTTCGCCGTCTAGCTCCAATTTGATCCGTTTAATTGCCGATTTTTCAATAGAAAAATTAAACATAGCGCCTTGAATACTGCGAGTTCCACTTAACGAATCGAAACAATCAGGCAGTTGCGGTGCAACAGTTAGCTCTCCATGGCTACCTTTCAACCCACACAACTCTTCTACTAAACAACGATATAACCATGCGATAGTTCCGGTATTAAATAGTTGGCTTGACCGACCTGCTTGCTCGGGGTGTTGATGATAAGCGCCACGATAATAGTTTGGAACAAATACAGGTAGTTGTCCTTGTTTCAACGCATTTTTGATATTTGGGATCATTTTATAGATAATTTCAAACGCTTTTTGCGACTCTCCTTGCTGGAATAATGCGTAGGCGTAGAATACGGCAGCATGATTATAAACAGAGCCATTTTCAGAAACACCGGGATATTTTTGGGTTATTCGTCCTATGTTTTCATCCATTTTTGTGTAACTTGGGGCCAACATCATTACACCAAAAGGTGTTAACAATTGTTTTTCTACTTCATTGATCAAACTTAATTTCTGGTCCTTATTAGTAATACCACTCAATAAAGCCCAAGACTGAGGGTTTAGGTAAATTCGACCTTCTGTATCAGTATTTACACCAAAAACCTTCCCTTCATCAGTAATACCGCGTGCGAACCAGTTATTACCCCATAAATGTTTGTTAATTGATTTATTGAGCGCTTTGGCTGCATATCGATAATCTTCCAATCGACTTTTATCTATGGTTGACAAATAATGTTGAGAAATGTCACTCCAGCAGTTAAGAGCATAAGCCGTTGCCATTGATAACCAAGCCGAAACGCCCTTTCCTTTATGCCCAACCATATTCATGGGATCACACCAGTCTCCTTGGTTTATATAGCTCAAACCTCTTTCATCAGTTTGTTCAAGTAACCAGTCAAGTGCTAGTTCGATATGCTGATGCACCGTTAATCGTTCTTCAGAGTCAGCGAAGGCTATACGTTCATTAAGAATTGAACCGTCATCTGTTTCATTCAGATACACCAATAAGCAAATAGGCAACCACACACAGTGGTCGGTATGAGGTATTTCATTAATATATTTAAGCGTCGCATCAGGATGTATTAAAATACCATCAGGCATTGCTCCACTTCTCAGTTGTTGTTCTAGTGCTATCAAAAAAGATTGTCGTGCAATATCCGGCTTAATATAGCTCATGCCCATATTATCTTGAAGATAGTTACGTGTTTGGGGATCTGTTGTTAGCCTATTAATATCTCCATGATAGAACATTTGTCTCGGTAGCCAATGATTAACAAAATCATCAAAATTTTCATCATTTGATTGTATGGTTAAACAACCAGAAGCTTGTGACAAATAATCCTTATAACGCGCTTTTTCTGTTGAGAAATTAATTTCACTACTAAGATATCTTTGTTTTATATCAAATATTTCATGCTCATCTTTTGCAGCACCAAAACATAATTTGATTTGTTTTTTACAACCACTACTCAATGATATTTTGTACTGTAAAACCGCAACAGGAACTTCATAACAAGATGATTCACAATTAAGGGTATCTTGATGAATTTCATCAGGACTTTGAAGTCCTCCGCTGCCTTCAAAAGTTGTTTGATTAGCAGACCACGCAGCAGGTAAACAATCAGATACAAGAAAGGTATGATCTTTAAAGTGTTGATTTTTATAATAGTCGTCCACTTTTTGATAAGGCGTTATAGCTTTTGCAACAATGGCATTAAGTTCTACATTGTAAGTTGCTGATTGATTTAGCCATGACATGTACCCTATGGTAAAATAAGGGTAAAAACTCAAGTTACGATCTTTTTTGTTTTTACTCGTATTGGTTATAACAACAGACCAAATTTCAATGGTGCTATCAACACCAAGTGATAACGTAAGTTCGACACAAACATTTAGCGCCTCAACTTTCCATTTAATATCATGGTTGCCTACTGAAAACTCAAAACTATCAAGACAAGATCTTACAGGCTCATAAGGAGCAGAGAATATTTCGCCAGTATCTTCATCTTTTATATAAAAGAAACGCCCTGGGTGGTCTCGATAATAATGATGCTCAGGCTGCATAAAAGTTTTGGCTTCAATACATGGTGCATATGAATATTTTGCAGGCTCTGGCTGTAAAAATTGAGAAATGGCATAACCTTGACAATTCATTTGAATCATCATGTTATTATTCCATAAAAAACCTGCGGCTTTTGGCAATGATGTAGGGCAATTTAAGTTAACCCTTGAGTCATTACTGCCCGGATTTTCTATTGTATACAAGGGTAATTTAGACACTTTCGCCCTCCAAACATTCCTTATTTTTTGAGGTGTTATTCTTTATAGAATACTGAATTTCGATAAGTTTATTATCTGTTAGCGGGTAAAGCCAAATAACGCCAACCGCTATAAAAGCAAAAATAGCAGGAATAAGTGTCATCAGTAATACAATACCGTGTTCAGAGGCACCATTTTGAACTTGATTAGCAACATAACCTAAAGATGCTAGTAACCATCCCATCATGGCGCCTGCTAATGCCCCGCCCAACTTTTGTGCAAATGCCGCGGCAGAGAAAATCATAGCGGTTGCACGTCGACCTGTTTTCCAAAAAGAATAATCTACCGTATCCGCATACATCGAATAAACTAATGGTGATTTTGGTCCTAACGCCAAACCAATAGCAATTTGTAAGTAATACATGGTGGTAATGTTTTCTTTAGGCACAAAATAGAACCCAAGCGATAAAATACTAACGATAATCATTAACAAAATAAGCAGTTGACGCTTATCAATATACTTAGTTAATAACGGGGTTAACGCCGCTCCCATTGCCAACGACAACATATAAGCCATTGAAAAACTTCCAATGAGATCGGCTCTTCCTACATAATATTTAAAATAAAATGTGCCCGAACTGCCTCGTAATGTAATCGTCATCATGATTATTAACGCTAAAACAAAAAGTACAATCCAAGGTTTATTTTGGGTTAAATCTTTTAGGTCTTGTTTAATCGGCGTTTGTTGGTTTTTGGGCGGTGATATTCTTTCTTTGGTAGAAAGGAAACTAATCACAAAAAGTATCGCTGCAATACCACCATATAAAGCCATGGTCATTTGCCAGCCTTTCACTTCATCAACACCACCAAAGAAACTTACTAATTCAGGTGTGAAATATGCAACCAAACTTCCCCCAGTGAAAGCACCAATAAATCGGAAGCTGGTCAAAGTCGTTCGTTGTTGAGAATCGCCCGTGATCACTCCAAGTAATGCACCGTATGGCACATTGATGAAGGTATAGGCGAGCATCATGAAAATATAAGTACCATATGCCCAAATAAGCTTTCCGCTGTCATCAAAATCAGGCACAGTAAAAGTTAAAACACCGGCTGCAAAAAGCGGAATTATTCCCCAAAGTAAGTAAGGTCTAAATTTACCAAATTTGGTATGAGTCCTGTCAGCTAACGCACCCATAAAAGGGTCTGAAATTGCATCTATTAAACGTGTGACTAACATCATAGTGCCAACAGCTGCAGCAGATAATCCAAATACATCGGTATAAAAGATAAAAAGGAATACATCAAACACTCGCCAATAAAAGTTACTAGCGACATCTCCACAAGCATAGCCGATTTTTTCTTTTAACTTTAATGTAGTACTTTCGTTTTCCATTTTCCCCACCTGTTGCCGACTAAGTAAAAGGTTAATTACTCTATTATTCATCTAACTGTATTTATGCACCTTAATGCTAAGCAAGTTTACAACCACCATTGGTAAGCGCTTACATACAGGTAATGATTTTAATATTCTATTTATAGGAATAGCAAAAAACCCAAACAAATGGAAGCGCTTTCATATAAATTTTATTTGAGTGTTATTTCATGGCTAAAACCACATATTAATTGGCAAATAAATGCAGCCCAGCACACTTTTATTAAAATAAATAAACCTTGAGAAAAGTAAAAGATAAACTCAACATTTACAGCAAGATAAAAATAAAAATGCAGGATACAACCTGTATTAGCACACATATATTTTGATAAATATTAAAAATAAAGTTTGACCTTAATTTAAATTTGATTTAGTTTTGATGTAAGCGCTTTCATTTGTTTGTTGATTTTCCCTTACACACGGCAACTTAATTAATGGGTGAAAGCGCTTACTAAAAATATAATTATAAAATGTTTCAATTGGGAGGGATAAATCATGATTAAGAACAAATTCACTAAATCTAAAATAGCCACGAGCTTGTCATTTATATTGGGGGCTACTGCATTACCCGCAATATCGGCTGAAGAAGTGTCTAAACAAGCAACTGAACAAGAAATTGAAGTAATACAAGTAAGTGGCATCCGAGGCAGTAGTAAAGCAAGTATAAATACAAAACGTTTTGCTTCTTCTCAAGTTGACGGTATTTCAGCAGAAGACATCGGTAAATTACCCGATGTTACTATCACTGACTCATTACAACGTATTTCTGGTGTGCAAATTGAACGTGTTGCCGGTGAAGGTGGACCTGTTCAAATTCGTGGTTTACCTCAAATTGACACAACAATGAATGGTGAAGTTTTCCTCAGTGCTACGACCATTGATTCTTCAGGTGCAGATTTAGGTGATTTACCCGCTCAATTGTTCTCTGGTGTCGATGTATATAAAACAGCAACATCTAGTAATACTGCCGCTGGTATTGCTGGTTCGATTGATTTAAAAACACGTCGCCCTTTTCAACTTCAGGAAGGGTTTACCTTTTCTGGTGGTGCAGAAGTAACACAGGGCTCTATAAGTGATGAAACAGATCCACTTTTAAACGCACTCATTGGTTACAACGCTGAAAAATGGGGAGTCGTGATTTCTGCTGTAACATCAGAAGTTAACTTAGCGACCGATTATAATGGTCACAATGATACATCAGAAAATGGTGGTATTGGCTGGACACAAAATAACTTTGCTTGGGGTGCTCCGGGCGATGGTTCAACAACACATAATATTGTTCCTCATGGTTTTACTGCCTTTAACAAAACTGAAGAAAGAAAACGTGATGCATTACAATTGTCTTTTCAAGCTGACTTAGGTGATGGCTTTGAGTTGACCGCTGATTACTTCTATACCCAACAAGACAGATTTAATGCACGTCGTGGTTTCAATCATAATAACCGCTGGCAGAATTATAATAACTATGGTTTTGCAACAGGTACTACTGGCGATACGTTTACAGATGCTAATGGTGATGCGTGGCAAGGTGTTAATGCCTTTGCAATGAACCCATACCGCATGCAGACATTTACACAAGCCAACGTAAATGAAGAAAATTCTCAAAATTTTAACTTAGAATTAAATTTTGATAACGGTGGTGCTTTAACAGGTCAAGTTCGTGCAACAACTGCTAGAGCGACCGCTAAAATGCGTCACGCTTATGGCGAAGGCGATATATTAAGCATAGATCAAGGTACACTTGTTACAGGCCCTGGTTGGTTAACACCTGCAGCTTATTGTAATGATGGAGAAGAAATTATTGGCGACCAAGGTGGTTGTAATGGTTCATTTTCTCAAGGTATTGAAGATGACTCATTTTTGATCACTCATGATGCATCAGGTGAATTTCCTGTATTTGGTGGATTTGACCAAATGGTAAATGGTGGCAAAGGCCAAATGAGTGTCGCTGATTACATGGCAGACCTTGATTCATACCATATTGGTGCTTTTTCATCTGAAGGAAATACCGATGATAAAAGTGAAATAACGACTTTCAGTACAAAATGGAACTACTTACTTGATGAAGGTTTTATTACCAGTGTAGATTTTGGTCTTCGCTTAAGCCAAAGGGAAGTAGATCATGATCAATTCACTTACACATCAGATTTTGGTGATGGCTGTGATATCGCGCAATGGAAAGCGGTTGATCAACAATATAATGGCGCTGCTGAAGGTGATCCTTGTTACGAGGTTGAAGGTACTGGTGAAAATGTAGATGGTGTATGGACACCTTATACGCTATTAAACCCTACAGCTTTAGATGAACACACGACGGTTTCGTGGCAGACAGATTTTGGTAATGTTGGTGGTATTCCTGGAATATGGTCAATTGACCCAAGTAATTTTAGAGATCCGAAAGCCTTTCATGAAAAAACCTTTGGAAATGTTGCTCGTACAGAAAATGGTGGTGCAACTTACAATGTCGGTTTAGATGAAATAACTTACTTTGTACAAGCAAATTTCGAATGGGAAGCCTTAACGGGTAACGTCGGTATGAAAGTGGTTGAAACCGATTTAACTGTAAAACAAAACCTTGTAGGTCCTAATTTACCGCATTCAGGTTTAGGCCCAGATATTGGTGATGTATTAACAGAGAGAAGCTATACCGACTACTTACCTTCATTGAACTTAGCTTATGCCGCTACTGAAGAAGTTGTACTTCGAGCAGCGTGGTCTAAAAATATGCAAGCCTTGAATATGGATCAATGGGGTGCTGGTAAAACAGTTGGTACCGTATTTGATAATGACTGTGGTTGTATGCGCGTTGTGAACGGGACATTAAATGGTAACCCAGAACTAGACCCTTGGCGCTCAGAGAACTATTCATTAACAGCTGAATGGTATACAGGTGATGCTTCTATGGCATATGTGTCTACTTATGGCATCGATATAGAGAGTTTTACCGAATCTGATACTATCATGATCGATGAACCAGATTCAGATGGCGTTAGCCGTGGACCACACCCTTTTACAGCAAACGTACAAGGTGAAGGTGGCGATGTTTCAGGGTATGAAGTTGGTGCCAAAATGGCGTTAAGTGATTTCTTAGGCGACGACAGTATTTTTGCAAATTTTGGTGTTGATGCTAACTATACATTTAGTGAAAGCTCTCAAGACGCTAAAGACATTCATGGTGATGATTTACCCTTTGTTGGCATGTCAAAAGATACTTACAACTTTGTGGTATGGTATGAAAACGAAACGTTTTCTGCTCGTGCTGCATACAATGCTCGTAGCCCACGTCTTATGACGGCAGGTAATGCTAATACAGGTAACCAGTCTCTTTACCAAGATGATTACGCACAGCTTGATGTAAATGTTACTTACAACTGGGATGAAAACGTTAGTCTTTACATTAATGGATCAAACATTACAGAAGAGTATCAGCAAACATATGTAGAGTTTTCAGAGCAAAAAGCTTTTCAAAATGTTTATGAAGCGCGTTGGACTTTCGGTGCCCGTGTAATATTCTAAATGTTGATTATTAACAATTAGTTTAAACCAAATACCGCTGTAGATTTATCTATGGCGGATTTTTTATTTAAAAAACAATGTGACTTTATGAATGCCATCAAAAGAGCAGTAAAAGATATCATTATTGTCGGCGGCGGAACGTCGGGCTGGATGACCGCTGCAACATTAAGCCAACAATTTAAAAATTCGCCTGTTAATATAACACTAATAGATTCCTCAGCGATGGGTACGATAGGCGTGGGGGAGGCAACGATCCCAACACTACGCCGTTTTTATACCAAATTAGGCTTTACCGACATTGAAGTACTTCGTGCAACAAATGCTACGTGTAAATTAGGTATTCAGTTTAAAGGATGGTCTGGTGATGAAAGCTCATTTATTCACCCTTTTGGTTTATTTGGTCAAGAAGTAAATCGTGTTCCATTTCATCATTATTTTACTAAGTTACGGCAAAGTGGTGATACAACGCCGTTTTCTGATTATTCCCTTGGTGTTAAATTAGCCAGAGATAATAAGTTCAAGCATCCCAATATGAAGCCAAAAAACCAATTAGACATATTCGATTGGGCGCTCCATTTTGATGCAGGATTATTTGCCAAGCTTATGCGTGATTATTCAATCAATAACGGCGTAAAGCACATTGACAGTAAAATTGATCATGTGAGTTTAAACAATACAACGGGGAATATAGACTCTCTGCAACTAGATAATGGCCTAACTATTTCTGGCGATCTATTCATTGACTGTTCAGGTTTTAGTGCCTTACTCATTGAAAAAGCTTTAAAAACTGGATATGAAGATTGGAGTGAGTATTTAGTATCTGATACAGCGGCTGCCGTGCAAAGTGAATTAGTGGGAGATCCCGTTCCATATACCATTTCACATGCACAAAAAGCAGGATGGCAATGGCAAATTCCCTTACAAAACCGAATGGGGAATGGCATTGTTTTCAGTCAGGAATTTATCAGTACAGACGAAGCGATCGGTTCTATGTTGAAAAACATAAAAGGTAAGCTCGTTAATGATCCCCGTTCATTTTCATTCACGCCAGGAAGACGTAAAAAATCGTGGAACAAAAACTGTATTGCGGTGGGTCTAACTTCTGGATTTTTAGAGCCTTTAGAAAGTACCAGTATTGCATTGGTAGAAACTGCCATCGAAAAAATTTCATCGTTTTTAGCAAAAGCTGAATACTCACAAGAAGATGCTGACAAGTTTAATTATGCCATGGCCCACGAGTACGAGCGTGTTCGTGATTTCATCATTCTTCATTATAAATTAAATGGTAGAACTGATTCCCCTATGTGGCAACATTGCCGCGATTTGGCAATTCCACAAACATTAAATGATAAAATAGCCGCTTTTAAAACCAAGGGAGATATTATTAAATATCCTTGGGAGATATTTGGAAAAGATAGCTGGTTAGCTATTTTTGATGGACTCAATTTTAGCCCTGATTCTTATGATAAATCTATCGATAAATTCTCTATTGAATTATTATCAAATGAGTTGAAAAAAATGCGTAATGGTATCAAACATGAGGTTAAAAACACGCAAACCCACCCTGAGTTTTTAAGACAATACTGCGGTTTTAAGGAATAAAAATGAACACTACTGATGCTCCCATTGAAAAAATAGTCATACTCGGCGGCGGAACCGCAGGTTGGTTAGCTGCGGCAACTATCGGCAATATTTTTAAAGACACATCAATGAAGATTGAAGTTGTCGAATCAGATGACATTGGTATTGTAGGTGTTGGCGAAGCAACAATCCCCCCTTTAATAAACATTTTAGAGAGTTTAGGCATCGACCTTGTAGATTTCATTAAAGAAACGCAGGCTAGTTTCAAATTAGGTATTAAGTTTGAAGACTGGGGTACAGTAGGAGAATCTTATTTTCATCCTTTTGGCACACTAGGGCAAAGTATAGATGGCTTTGATTTTTATCAATGTTGGCTTAAATGTAAAGCTGAGAATGACAACACACCGTTAATGGCGCATTCACCCGAGTCTGTTTTAGCAGAACAAGGTAAGTTTTTTTATCCTCACAAAGCAAAAAACACCCCACTTTCACGTGCATATTATGCCTTACATTTAGATTCATCTTTGGCAGGGAAGTATCTTCGCAAGTTTTCAGAAAACATTGGCGTAAAAAGAACTGAAGGCTTAGTAGAAGAAGTGACGTTACACGATAATGGTAATATCAATAATTTAATATTACAAAACGGGAAACGAATAGCGGCAGACTTTTTTATTGATTGCTCAGGCTTTCACGGAAAACTCATCGAAAAAGCCTTGAATACAGGTTATGAGTCTTGGGCGCATTACCTACCTTGCAATAAAGCAGTTACTGTTCAAACCAAAAATGTCGGTGCTACGGCTCCTTTTACAACATCTACAGCAAAAGAAGCGGGTTGGATGTGGAACATTCCACTTCAACACCGAACGGGAAATGGTTATGTTTATTGCGACAAATATATTAGTGATGATCAAGCTAAAGAAACCCTACTTACTTGTGTAAAAGGTGAAGTGCTTACTGAGCCAAGAGTCATTTCGTTTACGACCGGAATGCGCAAAAAATCTTGGGTTAAAAACTGTTTATCTCTAGGTCTAGCTCAAGGTTTTATTGAACCTCTTGAGTCTACAGCAATTCATTTAGTGTCAAAATCAATAGCCCATTTCATTCAGTTATTTCCTGACAAAAGCTGTAATCCTGCATTGGTCGGTCAATTTAATCAAAATGTTAGAGATGATTACGAAGAAATTCGTGACTTTCTCGTGCTGCATTACTGCAAGACTTCACGAACCGACAGTGAATTTTGGCTGTGGTGCAAAAACATGGAACTTCCGGAAACACTTGAACAAAAGCTAAAATTGTTTAAAGCTTCTGGCGCCCTTAACATTAAAGATGAAGAATTGTTTCGCCCTACCAGTTGGTATTCAGTGCTAGAAGGCTTGGGTGTTCAGCCAGACAATTACAATCCGACGTTAAATGTATGGAATACCGATAAGCTCAAAAGCATTTTGGACCAAGGTCAAAAAGGCTTAACGGCTATAGCAAAAATACAACCTTCACACGATAATTTTATAAATGAATTCTGCAAAGCAGAAAAATTATAATGATATCGTTTACTGCGCTTATCTATCACTCTGAGCACGGCAATGCTTATCAATAAATTGTTGGTGAGTCATTGCTTGTTTTGCCGCTGTAATCATTGAGCTTTTCATTTGAGCTAAGTTTTTCTCAACAACATCTAGCGGGATGTTCTTTGCTCTTACATCGAAGCGTTGTGGATTAATATCAAAACCAGTAAACATACTTAACCAACTTGCCTCTTCGAATGACTCATTGTCATACATAACGATTTGACCTTGGCTTTTATACACTTCAATTTTATGCCGTAAAGCATCACTTATGGGCATATTCTGACAATAACGCCAAAATTCAGTATCATCACGCTTTGTTAACTTATAATGCAGAGATAAAAAATCTACGGCGCGGTCAAGCTCGGCATTATGTAATCGATTCACCTCGGCCATATCATGTTCATTAAACGACTTATCAGGAAAAAAAGTATAGAGCTTTGATAACCCTGATTGAATTAAGGATAACCCTAAAGATTCAAGTGGTTCAAGAAACCCAGCAGCTAAACCTAAAGCAAAACAGTTTTTATGCCAAATAACTTTTCGTTTGGCTAAGGGTAAATCAAAGTGTCTAACATTATTGATTCTTTCCCCATCTACAGTAGACAACATTTCATCTTCAGCATTTTGAGCACTTGTAAATTGGCTACTATAAATATAGCCATTTCCCATGCGATGCTGCAAAGGTATGCTCCATTGCCATCCGGCGTTATTAGCAGTAGCACGTGTATAAGGTTTAGGTTCTGTTATAAGTTCAGTTTGAACCGCGATGGCTTTATTACAGGGTAACCATTTACTTAAATCATCAAGCCCTACCTTCATTGCCTCATCAATTAATAGCCCTTTAAACCCCGAGCAATCTATAAATAAGTTACCTTCAATTTTTCTCCCATCTTCTAATTGAACCGATTCAATAAAGCCAGATGTTTGATTTATTTGAACATCACAAACATTAGCAGAAATGTGTTCGATACCTTTTTTAACAGAAAATTTCTGTAAAAAATTAGCATAAAGTACGGCATCAAAATGATAAGCATACGAATAATCAGCTAATGGCGATTGAGGATCTGAATTTGCTTGGGCAAATTTACCTTGTTTAGCTAAAACACAGGCAAAACTATAATCTTGCAAGTTGTGGTCATTGCCTGATAATTTTGCACGGTTAACATAATGATGGAAATCAACATTTTGTATTTTAAGACCGTAATCGGCGAAAGGATGAAAAAAACTTTCCCCTTTTTTATGCCAGTTTTCAAATTCAATACCTAACTTAAATGTCGCCTGGGTTGCTTTAATTAATTCAACTTCATCGATACCTAAGTCTTTATTAAATCAGACAATATTAGGAATAATTGCTTCACCAACACCAACAGTACCAATGTTGGGTGATTCAATTAATGTGACAGATATTTCTTTATCAGCAATAAAACGAGAAAGACTTGCAGCTGCCATCCATCCCGTTGTGCCCCCGCCTACAATCACTATTTTTCTAATGGCTTCAGACATAATACGCTCTCTATAAAAATTTATTCATTCAGACATTGTTGCTTGTTTACTACCATACAAAATGTAATAGGCATTCATAGTTTTGATTAATGACTATTTGCTTTATTAACTGTGGATTTAAATAAAAATCATTAATAATGCTTTAAAAGCTGTTGACCTTTTCTGTATAACACATTAACCTAAATGTAAGCGCTTTCACAGTAATTTTTACTCACTTAGCGTTTTTTTTAATATGAACTTGTAAGCGCTTTCAGTGTAAAGATTAGAAAGCCTAAGTAGAAGTTTCCAGTAAGGATTAATAAAAGAATGAATAAGATTTCATTACCGATAAACTCAAAGATGCTAAAAAAAGAATTCATCTATGGCGTTGCAACAGCATCATTTCAAATTGAAGGTGCAGCAGATAAAAGGCTCCCTTGTATTTGGGATACTTTTTGCGCAAAAGAAAATACTGTTGCGGACGGTTCAAACGGTGATATAGCGTGTGATCACTATAATCGCTGGAATGAAGATATTGAGCTCATTGATTCATTAGGTGTAGACGCGTATAGATTATCTATTTCATGGCCTAGAGTGATAACAGAATCTGGTGAACTTAACCCTGAAGGTGTTGAATTTTACTTAAACATTTTGAAAGAACTGAAAAAGCACAATATTAAGGCATTTGTTACACTTTATCATTGGGATTTGCCTCAACACCTCGAAGATAATGGGGGTTGGCTTAATCGAGAAACCTCGTATAAATTTGCACAATATGTACATTTAATAACAGTAGCTTTTGGAGATCTTGTACATTCATACGCTACGCTTAATGAACCATTTTGCAGTGCCTTTCTAGGTTATGAAATTGGTGTACATGCTCCAGGTAAGGTCGGCAGAGAATTCGGTAAAAAAGCGGCACATCATTTGTTACTTGCACATGGGCTTGCCATGTCAGTGTTAGCGAAAAACAGCCCAAATACTCTCAATGGTATTGTTTTGAATTTTACACCTGCTTATGCGGTAGATGATAAAAATGAAAACATTCTTGCGGCATCATTTGCTGACGATTATTATAATCAGTGGTATATCAAGCCAATTTTTGACGGAAAATATCCTGAAATATTACAAGAACTTCCTGACAATTGTCATCCTGAAATTCATCCCGGAGACATGGAAATAATTTCTCACTCGGTCGACTTTTTGGGTATTAATTTTTATACTCGCTCGGTTTACAAAGCAAGTGATGATGATTATTTTGAAGAACTACCTGCTACAGGAAAACTCACCGATATCGGTTGGGAAGTATATCCACAAGCTTTTACTGAATTATTACAATCATTGAATGAGCGTTATGATTTACCTCCGATATATATCACTGAAAATGGTGCAGCGATTAATGATAAAATTGTTGATAATGAAGTCGTAGATCAAGATAGAATTGATTATTATCAAGAACATTTACTGGCGGTAAACGACGCGATTGAAAGTGGCGTAAACATTCAAGGTTACTTCGCTTGGAGCTTAATGGATAATTTTGAGTGGGCAGAAGGCTACTTAAAAAGATTCGGTATTGTTTACGTAGATTATGAAAGCCAAATAAGAACAATAAAAAACAGTGGTCATGCGTATAAAACGCTTATCAGTAATCGCTAATTCAGAATAACAATAATAGGAAACGTAATGAATAAATTGCCATATTATGAAAAAGTTGGCTATGCCATGGGAGACGCTGCAGCCAATTTAGTATGGCGTGGGGCTTTGGCTTATTTAGCCGTTTTTTATACAGACACGTTTGGCTTAACTGCGGCAGCTGCCGCTATGTTATTCCTCGTAGTACGTTTAACTGATGGTGTCACTGATATTATCATGGGCATGATTGCCGACAGAACCAACACACCCTGGGGTAAATTTAGACCTTGGATTTTATGGTCGACGCCCTTTTTAGCTTTATTTATGGTGCTTTGTTTTACCACTCCCGAATTCAGTTATACCAACAAGCTTATCTATGCATACGCCACTTATATTGGCTTAACACTCGCTTATACCGTGAATAATGTTCCCTACTCGGCTTTAATGGGTGTAATGACACCGAGCAATACCGAGCGCACTAGCCTATCAGGTTTTCGCTTTGCAGGTGCATTTGCTGGGGGATTACTTGTTATGGGGTTTTTACCCGATTTAGTTGCCTATTTTGGTAATGGTAATGACGCTCAAGGTTATCAGTACACTATGTACCTATTTGCAGCTTTATTGACAGGATTAATGCTCATAACCTTTTTCACCACAAAAGAACGAGTAACAACGCCCGTTGATCGTTCTCATAGTTTAAAGTCAGAATTAATTGATTTAAGTAAAAACTTACCTTTTATTATTTTACCTTTATTAGCGATAACTTTATTTTTCTATTATCGTAATTTTTATACTGGATTATTCTTCTTTGCTATTGCATTCGTTATGTGGCGACTGATCAAAAAACTATTAAATGAAGACACTAAAAATTTAAGTAGCACACAACAAGATATGATGGATTTATTAACCAACAAGCCTTGGTTAATTTTATTGGGCATGGGTTTTTTAACCATGATGTTCAATGGCATAAAGTATGGCGTAATTGCTTATTACTTTAAATACCAAGTTGGTGATGAATTAATGGCAGGTAAATATTTTATCGGTCTACTTTTAGTGTCAATTTTAGGCGCTTTATGCACTGGCTATTTAGCCAAAAAATTAGGCAAACAAAAACTTTTTATTATTGCTTTATTATCGAGTGGAGCATTAACTGCCGGATTTTATTGGGTACCTGCAGGAAACATAACAGCAATATTTGTTTTAGGTTGTTCTGCTGAATTTTTTGCAGCCATGATGCCAACATTATTTTTCACTATGTTAGGTGATAGTGCTGATTATTCTGAATGGAAAAATGGCCGAAGGGCTACAGGTTTAATATACTCTGCAGGCACTTTTGTTCAAAAAACAGGTGGTGGTTTTGCCGGTGCATTAGTTTTAGTCGTGTTAGCAGGATACGGCTACAATGGCATGGATAAAAGTACGGTTGATGGTGCATTACCCGGTATGCAATTACTGATGAGTTGGATCCCCGCAGCTTTTGCTTTTGCTGGTGCAGCTTTAATGATGTTCTACCCACTTTCCTGTACTAAAAACCAACAAATCACAGAAGACTTAGGGGAAAAACGCAACTTAATGGTAGCTAATTAATGTTGTTACCAGAAAACCCTTTTAAATCTGAGTAACTTTCATCTTCAACTAGTTAATGCATTAATCTATGTGGTATTATTTTCTTAATACCACATTCCCACTATCCTTAATAACAGGACGTTCATGGCTACAATTTACGAAGTTTCAAAACTTGCAGGCGTTTCCTTAGCAACAGTTTCCAGAGTAATGAATAAAAATGCCAAAGTAAGCGATAAGACTCGGATAAAAGTTGAAGGAGCCATGAAAGAGTTGAACTATCGTCCTAACTCTATTGCACAGTCACTTGCTTCAAGTCGCTCTAACAGTATTGGTGTTTTAGTCTCTGAACTTCATGGCCCGTTTTTTGGGCAAATGATGGCAGGTATCGAATCAGAATTAAGAGCTGCTGGAAAACATGTCATTATTACCACGGGTCACAGTGAAGAAGAAAAAGAAAAAGACGGGATTGAATTTCTCATCAGTCGAAATTGTGATGCGTTAATTATTCACGTTGAAGCAGTAAGTGACGAATATCTAATTGAATTAAGCAAAGGTAAAACCCCAGTATACTTGATGAGTAGATATGTGGATAAACTCGTTGATAATTGCATCAGTTTAGATAATGAGATGGGTGGTTATCTTGCGACAAAAGCTTTGATAGATTTAGGCCACAAAGATATTGCTTATATAGCAGGACCTCTATTTAAAACCGATGCTAGCACCCGTTTAACAGGTCATAAAAGAGCGCTTGCAGAGCAGAATATTCCTTTTTATGAAAACCTTCTCTATATCGGCGATTTTAAAGAGACAGGTGGTAAAGAAGGTCTAAAGCACTTTATTGAAAAAAAGGTCTCTTTTTCAGCCATCGTTTGTGCCAATGATGAAATGGCTTCAGGTTCAATGAAATATGCAAGAGAACACGGGTTTAGATTACCTGAAGATTTATCTATCATGGGTTACGATAATGTGAATTTTGCAAATTATCTTTATCCAAAACTTACAACAATCGACAACCCAGTCTATTCAATGGGCAGAATGAGTGCGAAGCTTGTTTTACAAAATGTTTATAAAGTTAAAGATTTACACATTCAACATGTGTTTTCTCCCACTTTATTATCGAGAAAATCAGTGACTCAATTTCAGCCATAAACACCACCGTTTCAAAAATTTATGTAACCGCCTATCATAGATATCTTTATAAGATTTCGGAAAATTATCTACAATGGTTTTGTAACAAAATTAAAAGTGGCCATTCTTCAGCTTCATCACTCTTAATGGTTTTAAAACGAAGGTAAACGACAAAATAATGGAAATTCAATTTACCAACATTATTCAATTTATCTTTGTCTTTCAAATGATATTTGGCCTCTGTCTGATCTGGAAAAATAAGCGTTATCGTGGTTTAAGTTACTTATTAATATTTTCAGGCTTCACGATGGCTTTTAATTTAGCAGAAGAGCTAGCCGGCACGAGAGCATTTATTCTCGTTACTCCTATTTTTCTCCTAGGAAAAGGGCCATTATTCTATTTTTTTGTTTACCAACTAATTTATCCCGATAAAAAAATCACTAAAGCACTATTCATCCACCTCTGCCCAATGTTATGTGCTTTAGCATTTACTCAATGGCCACAATCGGTTATTGCCTTTGGTACCATCAGCCAATTCATTTATGTATGTCTATCCATAAAGTTAATTTCGCTTTACCATAAAGTTTCATTCTCAATGCGCTCTGATGCTGATTCACTTCAACTTTTTTGGTTAATAAAGGTGCTTATAACAGTATTATTAGTTGGTGCCCTAGATCTCATTCGGTTAAACCTACAACCTAACATCACATTGGAATTTAATTTAGCAGGCCAATTATTTGAGAATACCGCTATTTTACTCTTACTCAGTTACCTTATATTTAAAGCCGTTAATCATCATCTACTCTTTAACGGAATGAGTGCCTTTGAGCAATTAGATATAAAAAATAATGAAAAAGAAGCATTAGAAAACGATGGGCTCGGTAAAATAATATTTTTGAATTTAGAAGACGTTATAAAAAACAAATCCTTGCACCATAAAAGCCGTTTATCATTGAATGATCTAGCAGAAGAAACGGGGTTAAATACCCGTGAAATTTCACGCGCAATTAATCTAAGCGCACATTGCAATTTTTGTGATTATATAAATAAGCTAAGAGTTGAAGATTTGAAAGACAAATTACTGATAAAAACTGATGATAAAATTTCTATTCTGGATATGGCTTTTGCTGTCGGTTTCAATTCAAAATCAAGCTTTAATTTAATATTTAAAAGGGAAACAGGTAAAACACCAACACAATTCATGAAAAGCACCTGAGTATATTAATCATACAAAACAATAGGTTAACAAGTTACAGGGTGCATTATCACGATATAGGACGCTTTATTAACAACTTTCTGTAAATTATTGTTCATTCAAACAATACAGGATTAACCATGAAGCCTTCCCTATTTATACACCCCATAAAAAAAACATTTTATAGCCTCGCTATTTTAATATTACTATTACTCGTAGTAGTTTTTCTTTCCATTTTATCGTTAGACTATAGAAAACCACAGGGCTTATTACCCGTCAATAATACCGACGCCTTAGTGATTAATAACGTCAATATTGTGATGGTAAAAAAACGACAAATTCTTAACAATAAACAAATAGTCATTAAGAATGGACGAATATC
>ENA-OSET01000194-OSET01000194.1-sediment-metagenome-genome-assembly--contig:-NODE-194-length-69209-cov-6.253486_pt1 | contig 69209 bp, 61 predicted proteins | sample MGYA00237882_ERZ534229 | MGnify/ENA primary metagenome ERZ534229 (study PRJEB26408, sample SAMN06266212) | sediment metagenome | isolation source: Hudson Canyon methane seep mesocosm | place: USA:Hudson... | reverse complement strand
TTATCGCGTTGGTTATCGTCACCTAAAAAACCATAGGGATCATTTGGGTCGCCTGTTACATAATCCCCATTGTAAGCACTAGAGAAGCTGATATGCATGACATTGGTCGTGGTATTCCAGTCAAAATCAAAGCCAGCTACATTACTGTAACCTATGGCGTTTAATGCTAGCTCAGCCACTGATGAGATATCGGCTTCAATCACGCCTGCCAGATGCTCAATTCCTGGTATTTGACTATGGTTAGCATTATCAAATGTAATAACATCTGAAACTTTTACATTTTCTAATGTTGAATCATAAATTATAATTCCATTTTCTAAGACATCAAGATTTGGAATTGGAATTGGATTGGGTTATGGCCATTTTAATATCCGTCATGATGGATTATTTAATTTTATCGAATCTACGCCTGGTGCAAATGATAGTCATACTGAATTGGCTGTCTACCAAGGGACAGAAAAGTGGATTAATAGAACAGCCTTTAATAGATTAGTACAAAGTAAGTCATAAGCTTGTCGCCATTATTAAGTAATCAATAAATATGCCAGATCTACCCCCACACATAGCCTGACAACTGTTAAATATTGACAAATTATTGCCGCTTTCAGCTCGAGCCCCACAAAAATGCGGCGATAGCGATGTCATTATCCGCTTAGTCAGGTAAAATCCTATTCAAAGTTAACATCAAGTAATGGAACGTCAACGCACCTATTCACTCAGCCTGTGTCAGAAGCGGTCGATGAACTGTTGATAAATCAACGTCACTGACCCTATCGATTGAAGAATTGTTTCAATTTGAAGAATTAAATAATTTACCAATTCCAGACTTGTCTAACAATAATGAAATATTAATGAAATTAGTATGTAATCGAGCAGTTTGTCTGCGAAGTCCCGTTATTAAATTAGGGTTTTCTTTTAGTGCTTTAATTGCCTCATTGATCGTTGCATCATCAACATCAAGCTCACACTTGTAATCTACAGTGAATGTCACAGTATTTGTATTTGAGTCGAAAGGACTTTCCTTATCTCCGCACAAATCAATAAGCATTGCTCGTAAGCTTGGACTAATCGTTTCATCAAATAAATTCCGATATTCTGTAAAAGTCAGACTATCTCTAGCTTCCTTATATGTCTCTGTACTATTACTATAAAAGTTCACGGCAGTATTTCTTAATTCAATGTCAATAATTAGTCTTAACTCGCCTGCAGAGACTAATTCATCGAAAGTGGCTCTATGACGTTCATACCACATCCACTGTGTTGTACGAAATGCATGGATAAGGATTTGTTGATTGGTTTCATTACTAGAACCAGTTAGACCATCAAAAGCCTTCGTTCCTGATTTATATGCTGTGGAGAAATATTTTTCTACTGATCTCGCATATTTATATTCAATCTGAAGATCAGTCAATAATCGTTGGGTATATTCTTGTGAGCGAGCTTCTGTTTTCCTCTCATCATTCCATTCGGTGACCTGCATTCCCAAAAAGATACCCACCACGACCACGATCACATCCAGTCCGACCGCGAACCAATTTTGCTCTTTGATGTGTTGCGTGAAGCGTCTGAGAATCACGAAGTATCCTTATTTTTTATCCATTAATGACAATGTACTGAGAATGTTAGAAATAATCAAATATGGTAAATTTTCACATCACTCTATAGGTCCGTTTAGTGAAATGAAAAGATGATATTTCGCATTCCCCGCCCCCCACCAGTACAGAAAAGTTCGGTGAAGTTCGGCATGGGTTCGGTTCTGATTTTCGTGGAAACTCGGAGAGAAAAACTCTTTACTTTTCTCAAATAAAGAAGACACCCATTATTAAAATGCAGCGCGGCAACTATCTAGACACTCCACCGATATTAATCTAATCATGACACCCAAAATAAAAACGCTACCAAATGTATAAGCTCAGATAAGAGCTACCACCCCTTAGACCAAACACCCACCCCAATATAACAACATCTTAAAACCCATAATTTTTCACCTGTTTTTTGTTTGTCATTTCATCGTCATTTAACTGCAATATTACTGTCACATTCAGCCCTTATGCTCTGCGCAGTTTTTAAATAACAGTAAATCACTGTTATCCAATATTTAGGGTTTGAGGTATGACACGACTGACCAAATTATCTGCCGCGTTTTTAGCCATTTTTATGACAGCTGGAAATAGCGTTGCACAAGAGGAAAAAGCCCTTGAGCCTGCAGTGAAAAAAGCGACTGAAATCAATCAGTCAGCTGTTAAATCCCAACAGAAAATCAATAACATTACCGATCAAATCGATGGCAAATTACAACAATTTAAGGCTATCAATAAAGAAACAACTGGTTTGGATGTTTACAACGGTCAATTGCAGAAACAGATTGATTATCAGCTGCAAGAAATGGCAGATCTAAATGGGTCTATAGATGGTGTGAGTTTGATCGAACGCCAAATCACCCCATTGATGATGCGCATGATCACTGGCCTTGAGCAGTTTGTAGCGCTAGACGTGCCTTTTCTTAAAGAAGAGAGAAGTAACCGGATTAGCGAGCTTAACGCCATGATGGACAGAGCAGATATTGCGCCTTCAGAAAAGTTTCGCCGTGTAATGGAAGCATACCAAGTTGAGATGGATTATGGCCGTTCACTCGAAGCCTATAGTGGTTTACATACTATTGACGGCCAAGAGCGAGATGTGGATTTTTTGCGCGTGGGCAGAACAGCACTCATCTACCAAACCCGTGATGCTAGCTTGCAAGGCACTTGGAACAAACAAACACGTCAGTGGGAGGCATTGCCTTCAAGCTACCGCACCCAAGTCACTAAAGGCTTACGTATGGCCAAGAAACAACTAGCGCCTGACCTTTTAATGCTACCTGTTGCGATGACGGATTAAGGCCATGACTAACATGAAAACACTTCTTAAAAACGTATTACTCATCACTTGTATTGGTTTTGCCTCTCACTCTGTTGTAGCTCAAGAAGATAAAGCGCTGAATTTAGACGCGTTACTCAAGCAACTTGAACAAGGACAATTTGAGCAAAATAAACAAAACCTGCAACGAGAACAAGAATTTGCAGCTAAGCGTTCAGAGCAAGACCAAATGTTACGTCAAGCTAAGCAAGCTCGTGATGCTGCCTTAGCCAAGTCTGAAAGCATGGAAACCCAATTTGAAGAAAACGAATTTAAATTGGCTGACCTAAACGAAGCGATGAACAAACGTTTAGGCTCGTTAAAAGAGTTGTTTGGTGTATTGCAGCAAGTATCGGGCGACACCAAAAGTAAGTTTCAAAACTCGATTATATCTGCACAAATACCAGGTCGTGCTGAGTTCTTAGACGACTTAGCGCAATCAATGGGCGCTTCATCAAAGCTCGCCTCCATTGAAGAAATTGAGCGTGTTTGGTTTGAAATGCAACGTGAAATGACCGAGTCGGGCAAGGTGACTACTTTTACTACTGATGTCATTGAAGCGGGCGGTAACAAGGTAAGTAAAGAAGTGTTACGCGTAGGGCCTTTTGCTTTGGCAGCGGATGGTAAATATCTAGATTATAACGGTACTACTGGTTCGGTTGCTGAGCTTGTGCGTCAACCTGCTGGTCGTTATGGCGACAGCGCCGCAGCTTTGCAGCAGTCATCTGGTGAGTTGATTGAGTTTGGTTTAGACCCTACAGGCGGCTCTATTCTCAAATTATTAGTCCAAGCACCGAGTTTGAAAGAGCGTGTTGAGCAAGGTGGTACTGTTGGTTACATCATCTTAGCCGTTGGTTTGGTTGGGTTGTTGATTGCCATTTGGCGTTTTATCTCCTTGTCTATTGAAGGTGCCAAGGTCAATCGTCAACTTAAGTCGAGTACGTTTAAAAACAACAACGCTCTTGGTCGCGTCATGCAAGCCAAAGATGATTATCCACAAGCAGATACCGAAGCCTTAGAATTACATCTCACCGAAGCGATTTTGGGTGAAGTGCCTAAGTTAGGTCACTCCCTTAGCATCATTAAGGTGATATCCGTGGTGGCACCTTTAATGGGGTTACTGGGAACGGTGTCGGGCATGATCAACACTTTCCAAGCGATAACCTTATTTGGTACTGGTGATCCTAAATTAATGGCTGGTGGTATTTCTACCGCCTTGGTGACCACAGTTTTAGGTTTGGTAGTGGCTATCCCCATGACCTTGTTATACGCAGTGTTAAATACTCGTAACAAGAGCATCGTTTATATATTACAAGAGCAAGCAGCGGGTGTGATTGCCGAGCGTGCTGAAGCACACAACGCAGCAACTAAAGCTTAAATTATCATGATTGAAATTCTCATAGCTGCTCTGGAAACGATTCGCGATTTTACCGAAAGCGGTGGCCAAGTTCTGCTGATCATTGGTGGCTTGATTTTTGTTATGTGGTTAATGATCTTAGAGCGCGTTATGTATGTTTTTGTGACACACAAACAGTACAAACATGCGGTGATTGCAAAGTGGAAATCAAGAACTGAACGTTCGTCTTGGAACGCTGAGCAAATTCGCCAAGGCATGATTTCTCGGGTGTCGTTAAAACTCAGTCGTGGTGTACCGATCATTCAATCATTAGTGGCGTTATGTCCGCTACTAGGCTTAATGGGCACAGTGACAGGCATGATTGAAGTGTTTGATGTGATGGCGATTTCAGGCTCAGGTAACGCACGCTCTATGGCATCGGGTGTGTCTAAAGCGACTATCCCCACTATGGCTGGAATGGTGGGTGCTTTATCTGGTGTGTTCGCTGCGACATGGTTAGCAAGAACGGCAAAAAAAGAAAAATCGAGTTTAGAAGATTCATTGCGCTTAGAAAGAAAATATTAGCAACGTAAGATTTAGCCCGAGTACCGGATAACAAGAGAAAAATATGAAACAGCATTTCCAAAACTTGATGGACGAAGAAGAAGCCACAATCGATATGACCCCTATGCTCGACGTCGTATTTATTATGTTGATATTTTTTATCGTGACCGCTTCGTTTGTGAAAGAAGCAGGTATCGATGTTAATCGTCCAGAAGCGGCCACAGCAGTGAAAAAAGACCGCGCCAACATCTTAGTGGCTATCAGTGACAAAGGTGAAATTTGGATCAACAAACGCAAAGTGGATGTGCGCGCAGTGCAAGCCAACATCGAACGTTTATACGCTGAAAATCCACAAGGTACCGTGGTTATTCAAGCAGATAGAAAAGCCACCACTGATGTGTTGATTAAAGTCATGGATGCATCACGGGCAGCAGGTATTTTAGACGTGTCTATTGCCGCGCAGGAGCCGTAAGCAGCCATGTCGCAGCGTATATCGAAGACTCCGGCAAAAACCATGCCGCAGACTCTATCAAGGTTAGTGGTAGCCATTCTATTGGCAGCGTTTGTCACTTTAGCATTGTTCTTTTTGATGCAGTCATTAATCCAAAGTGGTGGCAGCGCATTAACGGATGCGCCTAAAGGCAGTGTGTTGGATTTTGTCCGGGTGAAGAAAGAGGAAGCGGTACAAAAGAAAGACAGAAAACCTAAAAAGCCACCCAAACCCGAACAGCCACCACCGGATATGGCACCGCCACAAATGGATGCACCTAGTCCAGAAAGTGCAACCAGTGGTATGGACTTTGGAGCGGATGTAGCGGCTGATATCTCTCTTGATGGAGGCTTAGCCTTGGAGTCAGGTGATGGTGAGTTTTTACCAATAGTGCGCGTGGCAGCCGTGTATCCAAGAAGAGCATTACAACGTGGCATCGAGGGGTATGTGGATGTTGAATTCACTGTGTCCAAATTTGGCTCAGTAACCCATCCCAAGGTGATCCAAGCATCACCTGCAGGCATTTTTGATCAAGCGGCGTTAGACGCCACTTTAAAATATAAATACAAACCGCGCGTCGTAAATGGCGAACCCATGGAAGTATCTGGGGTTGAAGTGCGGGTTAAATTCGAACTTGGGGGCTAAAATGGCAATGCATAAATTACTACTTAAATTAGCGGCACCGGTATTAATGACCAGTGTTTTATTAACCAGTATACAAACAAGCGTTGTTAACGCAGAACAGGTAAAAGTAGAACGTAAAACCAAACGTGTGCCTACTTTGCGTTCTAAGGTGTACGATCAATTGTCACGGGCGCAAGGTTTAGCCGATGCCGGTAACCAAGTCGAAGCTTTCGCTGTATTAGACAAGGTTAAGTCTAAAGCCAGCTCAATGAACAGTTACGAACAAGCCATGATGTATAACTTTTATGCTTTTATTCATTATGAAGCTGAAAACTACGACCAGGCTATTGCCGCATTTGAAAGCGTGGTGCAACAACAGCCTATTCCAGAAACGTTCGAACAAGCCACTTTATTTAGCCTTGCTCAGTTGCATATGATGCGCGGCAATTACGACAAAACCATAGCCAAAATTGAACAATGGGAAGCCATTCAAAAGAGTCTATATCCCACTAAAGATATTCCGGCTAAAAACTTGGTATTAAAAGCCCAAGCTATGTATCAAAAACAAGATTATGCAGTTGCTTCTGAATATATCAATGCAGCTGTAGAGCAAGTGGAAAGCAACAACTTAGGTTTTCAGGTAGATGAGCAGTGGTATGTATTACAAAGAGCTGTTTATTTTGAACTTAAGCAACCTGAAAATGTGAAAAATGTATTACTTAAACTAGTCAAAAAATTTGAAGCGCCCAAGTATTGGTTACAACTAGCTGGTATGTACGGTGAGTTAGAACAAGAACAAAAACAGTTAGCCGTAATGGAAATTGCTGAGCAAAAAAGTATTATTGCTAGCGGTTCAGACATGTTTAATTTAGCGCAACTTTATTACTATCATCAAATGCCTTATAAAGCCGCAGCAGTCATACAAAAAGCTATGGACGCAGGTAAATTGATTGAAGATGAACGTAACTTAACGTTCTTAGGGCAATCTTGGAATGCTGCTAAGGAAACTGAAAAAGCGATTCCAGTTATGTTAGCCGCTGCTAAATTATCTAAAACAGGTGAGTTGTATGCTCAACTTGGTCAAATGTACTTGAACATGGATAAATGGGATCTCGCTATAACTGCCTCACAACAAGCCCTAGAAAAAGGTGGTTTGCGCAATGAAGGTATGTCGCATCTAGTTATTGGCATGGCGCAATTTAATGTCGGTGCATACAACGAAGCGCTAAACCAACTGGCTAAAGCTCAAGAGTACGATGGTAGTCGTGGCATGGCACAACAATGGTCTAAATTTGTTGAGGGCGAAAGAAAACAATATGCTAGTTTCGCTTCTGTAGGTAGTTAGTAGTCAGTCTGCACTTTCTAAAAAGCGCCAGATGGCGCTTTTTTTATCAGTAAATCTAATTTAATATAGTGTTACTAATCGCTTTTATAGATGACTGAATATGAAATGGCCCAATCTTAAACATCTACACTATCTGGTTGTGTTGCATCAAGAGCAGCATTTTCACAGAGCTGCACAACATTGCCATGTCAGTCAGTCAACACTGAGTACCGCAATCCAGAATTTAGAGGAGCAGTTTGGATCACAACTGCTTGAGCGAGATCACAAAACCTTTGTGTTTACGCCTTTTGGCCTAGAATTAGTAGAGCGCAGCAAAGCCTTGCTAACAGATGCTCACGAACTGGTCGACTTCGCACAAAGTGCGGGTAATTGGCAAGCTGGTAAACTCAAAATAGGCGTCATACCTACTATCGCCCCTTTTATTTTTGAGGGCTTGATAGGTAAGGTGAAGCAACATCTACCCGATATCACGCTACAACTGCAAGAAGACACCACCGCTAATTTATTGACTCAGCTTAATGAAGGCGGTTTAGATTTACTGATTTTAGCCTTACCTATGGAGACGCCAGGATGTAAACAATTGGTATTAGGCCATGACCCTTTTCATTTAATCGCCCATAGTGATTTAGTAGAAACCTTACCCGTACCCCTAGATGTGGCCGATTTACCCAAAGAAAGTATTTTCTTATTGCAGCAAGAGCATTGCATGACCGGGCACGCTGTTAGCGCTTGCGGTTTAAAACATCGGGAACAAGTCAGTTCATTGACAGCTAGTAGTCTGTATACCCTAGTTCAACTAGCAAATAGTAAACTGGGCTTCACTTTCATGCCTGAGTTGGCTATTCAGAATCATATCTTAAGTACCACCCCCTTAGTTTCGATGCCTGCTGAAGATATGGCTTATCGTGAAATTGGTATGGTTTGGCGCAATGGTACAACTCGAGTGAGATTATTTCGGTATTTGGCTGAATTACTGGCACCCTTAACACCTATTCCCACCCTGACTCGTTAATATTCAAAAAATTTATTTAAAAAAACAAACTTTTTTTCTTTACCCCTCGACTTAATGTTTGAAAAGGGAAAGCACCTTCAATCTGGGAACTAAAAACAGTGTTTGAAAAAAGCGATGAACAGTTAATAACTAAAGCTCTGCAGGGCAATAAACAAGCCTGGCTGAGTTTACTCAAACGCTATGAAAAACCCATTTATAACTACGGCATGCGTATGACGGGTAAAAATGAAGATGCTTTGGATTTAATGCAAGAGGTGTTTATTTAGGTATTTCGAAATTTAGCCAGTTATAGAAATGAAGGTAGTTTTAAAAGTTGGTTATTTCGTATCGCCCATTTTCGTTGTATTGAGTTTTATCGGCGTAAAAAGCCGACTCAAGGCTTAGATGATACCCCTGAAATAGAAAGCAATGAAATTAGTGCAGATGCCAGTATTCATACCAGTCACGAAAATAAACAACTAATTAGTGCGATGCAACAATTACCTTTAGCACAAAAAGCGGTGGTGGAATTAAAGTTTTTTGGACAGTTTACGTTTGATGAAATTGCCGAGCAAACAGGTATTTCTGCCAATACTGCTAAGTCTCGTTTATACGGTGCGTTAGAAAAATTGAAAACCTTAATGGAGGTTGATTATGCCTAAACATGAATCAAAATTGGGCGGAGCTGATTTAGGCAAACCCTTAAATAACGAACAATTATTCGCTCTTTGGTCAGAGCAGCAGCTTAATGAGCAACAGCGCATTGAGTTTGAGCAGCGATGTTTAGAAGACCAGATTTTTTCCAAACAAGTTGAGACATTCAACATGTTCGCTATGCAAAGTGAGCATTATCAAAGTGACGAAGTGCCAAGCTGGGATAGAGCAAGCACTTTTGATATGCCAGAGAAAGCCAAATGGTGGCAGTGGCAAGGGTTGCCAACGTTATCCTTTGCCACGTCTATGCTTGCCATAGTGATGGTATTAACTGGGTTGCAAGTACGCACAGAGGAAGGCGCGATAACGATCAGTTTTGCGGGTAAACAAAGTGAGCAAAAAATTGAAAAATTAGTCAATGACCGAATAACTGAATTTCAAGAAACGCAGCAACTCGCATTAACAAATTACACCCAAACAATGCAGCAGCAACAAATGGATACCAGTACTCAATTGACTCAATATTTACTCGGGGCAAGTCGTAAAGAAAGGCGAGAGGACTTCGCTGAACTTATTAAATATGTAAACGAGCAGCGCGGTGACGATCAAATATTTTATGCGCGTCAATTAAACAAATTACAAAAAAATATGCATGCTAAGCCAGATTTACTCGGCACTGGCAACATTAACGAATGAGGAAGTAATCATGATTATATCGATTAAAAAAACGTTATTGGCGTTGGCTTTTAGCAGCCTAGCTATTAGTCCACTACAAGCTAAAAGTAGTGACACCAATATAAAAGAAGTACGTAATGAAGCAGGCATTATGCTGAATATTCTGCAAGCCTCATTGAAACAACAGAAATCTAATAAAAATATACGTTTTAGAGCGGAATCGGTGTTTTATCTTGCGGATCAAGGTGTGGTTTTTGAAATAGACAGTGGTAGGCACGGTGGAAATTTCTTTGGTTTTGATTTTAATGGGTTAATTAACAGTATCCCCAAGGCGCCAATGGCTCCAAATACTAAAGGTGGCCGTATAGAAATTGATATCGATGAAGATGAAATCGAAAGAATGGTCATGAGTATTGTTGAACATGGCGATCATTTTGATGACGATTTAAGCGACAAAATGCGTGAGTTAAGTGAAGAGCAAAGAGAGTTGGGCTGGGAGAAAAGAGAATATGACCGCTCTCGCAGGGACTTAGAGTTTGAAAAACGCAATGCAGATTCAAATCGCCGCAAAGAGATTGATAAACGTTTTAGTGAACTCGACAGAGAAGTCGCTAAGCTTGAGGCAAAAAAGATGGAATTGGAATCCTTTCGTACTAGCCTAGAAGCTGAACGTAATCAGGAAGTCGCTAAGCGTCAGGCTGCTAAGCATAAATTATATAAAGAGTCTTTATCGATATTTGAAAATACCATAGGTGATATGTTGTGCCGCTATGGTGCTGGCCTTCGGTCTTTGTCCGTTGATGAAAATGTGACCTTTTTATTGTCTGACTTTGTAGACGCAGACAACGACAGTGTGATTGGTTCACACGACAAGGTGTATGTCTTCAAACATAAAGATATACAAGCATGCGTCACTGGGAAATCAAACAAAGATAAATTGTTATTGGCAGCGACCACCTATTTGTTCTGAGTCGCCTGCAACATTTATTCACTTTAAAAGTCAGCTTCAAGCTGACTTTTTTCATACAAACCGATAAGCTAACTGAATATCTGCCACATAATTTATTTGTCTGTACCTGTGGCTTCGCATGTTTTAGTTAGGAATCTATATGTCATCTTCAGTTGTTATAAGTGGTTCAGGTTTATGGAAGCCCGATTTCAGTATTTCTAATGAAGAATTGGTAGTCGCATATAACGCGTATGCAACGCAGTTTAACCAAATAAATAAACTTGCCATTGAACAACAAGAACTGTCTGAAAAGCCTCTTTCAAGTGCTGAGTTTATTGAAAAAGCATCAGGTATCAAGAGCCGCTACGTATACGTGAAAGATGGCATTCTAGACATTGATAGAATGCGCCCAATGATCCCTGAGCGAGCAGAGGATGAATTATCTGATCAAGCCGAAATGGCTATTCATGCCGCTAAAGACGCACTAAAAGCGGCAAATAAAACCGCAGATGACATTGACGCAGTAATTGTGGCTTGTGCCTATACGCAGCGTTCTTACCCTGCTTTAGCTATTGAAGTGCAAGGTGCTTTGGGTATTAAAGGTTTTGCTTTTGATATGTTAGTGGCTTGTTCTGCTGCTACTTTTGCCTTACATCGTGCCTATGAAATGATTGCGGCTGGCACCGCTAAAGCCGTTTTAGTTATCAATCCAGAGTTGACCACGCCACAAGTTAATTTTTGTGACAGAGATAGTCATTTTATTTTTGGCGATGTGGCGACGGCAATGGTGGTTGAAAGTGCACAAACCGCTAAATCAGAACATGTGTTTGAAATACTTAGCACCAAAGCTGTCACGGAATATTCAAACAATATTCGCTCGAATTTCAGTTACGTTAGCCGTGCTAATGACGTTGATCCCTTTGGCGAAGATAAACTTTTCCATCAAGTAGGGCGCAAAGTATTTAAAGAGGTTTGTCCGATGGCCGTTGAGCATATTTCTGAACATTTAGCTCGACACCAGCTTGGTTCTGAAAATGTATCAAGATGGTGGTTGCATCAAGCGAATATCAATATGAATACGTTGATCAGTCGCAAGTTACTCGGCAGACAACCTGACTTACAAGAAGCGCCAATCGTATTAGATACGTTTGCGAATACTGCTTCTGCCGGCTCGATTATCGCGTTTTATCTGAATCACAAAGATTTACAATCAGGTGACATCGGTTTGTTATGTTCGTTTGGAGCAGGTTATTCAATCGGCAGTCTAGTATTAAAAAAACGATAAAGAGCTCACTATGATCGCAACTGTTGGATATGCAATCAGTGCAATTGGTTATGCCTTTCTTTTATTACTGTTATTAACCGTTCGCAAATCTGGATTAGCAAAGTATTTGCTAATTTTAGCCACAGGTGCGACATGTCTATGGTCTGTTGCACCGTTCATTTTTTCCCAGCTATCGGTCGAAAAATTATTACTTTTTGACAATATTAAAAGTTTGTTTTGGCTTCTTTTTCTAGCATCATGTTTAAAAAATAATTTTACTAATATCATTGAAGTGTTAAGTCGAAAAGAGACTTGGTTCATTTTGACTTTGCCGATTACAGCAATTGTAATGCCTTATCTTGGTATTGATAAGGAGTCATGGCGGTTTCTACTGCAGACGGTTATCGCCCTTGAAGTGCTTGTTTTACTTGAGGTTATATATCGTCAGGCCGGTGAAAATAGATGGGCATTAAAGCCATTAATCTTATATTTGGCGGTCATCAGTGTGTTTGAATTTGTCACCTTTGCTAATGCCTTGATGGTGGAACAAATTCATATTAATTACATCGCGGCTAGAGGTTACATCTATTCGGCGATGATCCCCTTTTTGATATTAGCCATTAGGCGAGTCGAAAATTGGGGGGTGGAGATCTATATTTCCAGAGATATAGTGATGCATAGCACTTTGCTGATGGTAGCAGGTGGTTATTTATTTGTAATGGCCATGCTCGGTTATGCAGTTAAGTATTTAGGTGGCGAGTGGGGAGCGACCATACAAGTGGTATTGATTGCCTTGTCACTAGCGCTATTAGCGACATTGTTCCTTTCTATGAGTTTTCGCACAAAAATTAAGGTGTTTATTACTAAACACTTCTTCGCCAATCAATTTGACTATCGACATGAATGGTTAAAGTTAACACATTGCCTAAATACCAAAGAGTCAGACGAAAATGTTTATGCAACAGCATTAAGAGGGTTAACACAGGCAATCGATTACCAAACTGGATGTTTTATTCAGGTTAAAAATGGTGAGTTGAAGGTCGTGGCAAACATTGAGAAACCCAATTTAAATGAAGATGAACAATCAGTGTTATTAGAATTTTCCGAGTTTTTTAAAACAAAAAATTGGATAGTTGATATTGAGGAACTTAGAACCCAACCCTACGTATATGAAGAGCTAAAAGTTAATCATGGCCTGTTAAACGGTGTCTCTTTTCAGCTGGTGGTACCCATATATGATGATGAAGAGTTTTGGGGCATGGTGGTTATGCAAGGTTCAGATAACACCAGCAAAAAACTCAATTGGGAATTAAGAGATTATTTAACTGCGGTGAACGCACAAATTTCGAATTTTTTGTTTCATCATAAAGCAGCGCAAGAATTGGCTGAGAATGCACAATTTGCTGCCTTCACGCGGATGTCTGCATTTATCGTGCACGACTTAAAAAACGTATTGGCGCAAATTGACCTCATTCTGTCGAATGCAGAGCAGCATAAAGATAACCCTGAGTTTATTGCAGATACTTTCGAAACCTTGCAACATACCAAGGCTAGAATGGATAAAATGCTACATCAATTGACTGAAAAAAATGCTTCACAAGATGGATCCGATAGTTTAGTTAGTCTTTCGGAGTGTATTAAGCAAGTTGTTGAACAAAGATGTGCATCCTATTTACCTGCTCCTAGTGTGCTAGTTAGTAGTGAGACCCCAGTGGTGTTAGATAAAGATAAATTAAGTAACGTTATTTACCATTTGGTTAGTAATGCTCAACAAGCAACGAGTGATGATGGTAAAGTTGATATTGGGATAGAATTATCTATAGATGAAAGGTATATGCTGATCAATATTGTGGATACCGGTTGTGGTATGAGCGAAGACTTTATTCGCACACGCTTGTTCAAACCGTTTGATACAACTAAAGGAAACGCTGGCATGGGCATTGGGGCGTTTGATGCAAAAGCCTATTTAGAAAAAATTGGCGGTCAGTTACTGGTGCAGAGTAAGCAACAGCAAGGTACAACTTTTACATTACGAATACCAACAAGCTAAGGGTTTTGACAGATGGATAAAATTTTGGTCGTCGATGACGATTTAGGGATCCAAAAACAACTAAAGTGGAGCTTTTCAGGCTACGAAGTTATTTTTGCCGAAGATCGTACCTCGGCTATTGCACAATTGAGACGTTTTGAACCAAAGGTTGTCACACTTGATTTAGGTTTACCCCCAGATCCCAGTAATGCTACTGAAGGTTTAGCTACTCTAGAAGAAATTTTAGCCTTAGCGCCGCAAACAAAAGTCATAGTGGTAACCGGTAATAATGACAAAAAAAATGCATTAAAAGCTGTAAATTTAGGTGCATACGACTTCTACCAAAAGCCCATCGACTCAGACACTATTCAAATTTTAGTTAGCCGTGCTATTAACCTGTTTAATTTGGAACTGGAGAATCGCCATTTAGCTGAAGTGGCACCTTCAATGGACAAGATAATTGGTCAGAGTGAAGGTCTTTTAGCGGCCAGTAGAAAAGCCGAACGGATCGCGCAGACTGATATCAGTACATTATTACTCGGTGAAAGTGGTACAGGTAAAGAGGTGTTTGCTCGCAGTATTCATGAACACAGTCTGCGTAAAGACAAAGCGTTTGTTGCGATTAACTGTGCTTCTATTCCAGAAAATTTGCTTGAAAGTGAACTATTTGGTTATGAAAAAGGCGCCTTCACTGGGGCCAGTAAAACCACTCCAGGCAAGATAGAAACGGCTCAAAACGGTACCTTGTTTTTAGATGAAATTGGCGATATGCCTATTGGTTTACAAGCCAAAATGTTACGTTTTTTACAAGAACGTGTGATTGAACGTGTGGGTGGGCGATCTGAAATACCTGTGAATATTCGAGTGATATGCGCTACTCACAGGGATATTCCTTCTATGGTCGAAGAACAGACTTTTCGTGAAGATTTATTTTATCGAGTGGGGGAAATTAGCATTATCATCCCACCACTTAGAGAGCGTGATAACGATGTGGTGTTATTGGCCAAAACTTTTTTGGCGCAATACAACGAAGAATTTAAAACCAAACTCAAAGGTTTCAGTGACTCAGCGATAAAAGCCATGAAACAGCATAAATGGCCAGGCAATATTCGAGAGCTGCAAAACAAACTAAAATCAGCGGTGATAATGGCCGAGGGCAGTCATATTCAGGCTGATGATTTGAATTTAACGTTACTTGATGATGGACCCGTTATCGACACGCTAAATTTACGTGAAGTGAGAGAGTATGCTGAAAGTCGGGCAATACGTAATGCCTTTTTGGTGGCAGAGCGTAACATGTCTAAGACTGCAGAATTGCTTGGGGTCACTAGACCGACTTTGTATTCTTTAATTGAAAAATATCACTTAGAAGATGTCAAAACGGGTAGTTAATTAGGTTGAATTGACTGGATTGATTTTATCATGTCAAAAAATGATGTTGTAAAGGCAATCCTAGCTTTTATTACTCTTATCGGTTTTTGGTTCTTGGGGTATGGGTTGAGTCACTTCTTAGCTTTACCTGCCTCATTATTAGGGCTGTTATTATTATTTATTGCGCTTATATGTTTAGGGCGCGTTCCAAGCGCTTTGGCATCTGTCAGTCAATTTTGCCTTAGACATTTATCTTTGTTTTTTATCCCCCCTTTGGTTGCTGCTTGGTTTTACGCTAAACAACTGAGTGATAATTTATGGCTATTTTTATTTGCTGTGATGCTCAGCACCTTTGTAAGTTTGTGTATTACTTCTTGGCTAGGCCAGCGTTTTTTTGGTAGTCCAAATCAGTCAGACCAGCAAGACGATGAAGGTTAATCTAATGGATTGGCCGTCAATGATCGCGCTTGTTTCCCTAGACCAACTATTTTGGTTAACTGCGACTTTATTGGTTTATGTGTTGGCGGTTTGGATCTTTAAATATTTTTCTAACAACATATTGTTACACCCGATAATAGTAGGCGCCATTTTAATTGGTGGAATAAGTTTAGTGAGTCACACTTCTGTGCTCGACTACCAACATTATGTTACGCCAATAAACTGGATGCTTGGGCCTATCACTGTGGCATTGGCAATTCCCTTGTACCAACAGATTAGATTGATATACACCGCAGGCCGCAAAGGCATAGTAGTGATTATTATTGGTGGAGTTATTGCTCCCCTAATAGCAATTGGTTGGTTAGGTTTATTTGATTTTTCAGACCCTGTCAGGTTTTCAGTGTTAACTAAATCTATTACCACACCGCTGGCAGTGGATACCTCTAAAATTATTGGAGGGTTACCCGAACTTGCTGCAGCGGTAGTGGTTATCACTGGTATATTGGGGGTCATGTTCAGCCAATTTATTTTCAAGTTGACTCGTTGTACTGATCCTAGGGCTAAAGGTTTAGCGTTAGGCACTGTCTCCCATGCCATAGGTACTGCTAGAGCATATCAGTTACATACAAAAGCGGGGGCATTTTCCACTATGGCATTATGCGTAAATGGCATACTCACAGCCATTGTTCTACCTGTTGTTTTTATGTTGTTTACATAGCTTTAGATGGCCAGCCAATATAATGGCGTTCAGCTGGTACAGTAACTGCATAGTGTTATCTACTGTTTTGCATTTGAAGATAAATGATTGCCTACTGCCATGACCATGCATAATCGCTTTTTTACCATTCTGTTTGTTGCCGCGCTTTTAGTTGGCTGTTCTGGAAGTTCACTGGACAGTGACACCGACACTCCTACACCCAAAGTACTGGTTAATGCTGGTACAAATCAATCTGTTGATGAACAAACTACTGTAACTCTTAGTGCAGTTGCTAGCGGTCAGACCGACGTTTTGACCTATAAATGGAGTGTGTCACCCACTATCGCTATTACGCAAAGTGATACAGCCTTAGGAACCGCCACTTTTACTGCGCCTGTTGCTACCGATGCACTGACTTATACTTTCACTGTTGAAGTCACTGATGCCAATGGCAATTCAGGCAGCGATTCTGTGGTATATCAAATTAACCCTGTTAATGTGCCACCAAAAGCTGTTATCAACCTTAGCCAATTTAAGGGGCTAGCAATCAATCAGTTTCCGGCTGGTTTTGAAGTTATATTGGATGGCAGTACTAGCTCCGATTCGGATACTTCTGATATTAACACTCCCATTGCGGCATATTTATGGCAACAAACTGCCGGTGAGTCGGTATTAACTGGCATTAGTTTACAAGGTGACAGCCTAGCTTTTATTACACCTATACTGATGGACGCGAATTCAGTCACTATTAGTTTGACAGTGACTGATCAGGAAGGGGCTGAAAATGTTGAAACACTGACCCTAAATATTCAAAGTTCTGCAGATACTTTACCAGCAATTGATGCCGGTATTAGTCATCAAGTATTTACCGGTGAGAGCATTAACTTAAACGGTGCTGCTAGCACCACAGTGGCTGCTTCTGAACCTTTAGTTGTGACTTGGTTAAATGACTCTGAAAATGACCCGCAAATTGAAAATCTTAATCTGTTGCAAACTGTTGCCGTTGCGCCAACAGTCACACAGACAGAAACCGTTACTTTTACGCTAAGAGTTACAGATGCGCAGGGAAATTCAGTTGACGATAGCCTAACGGTTACGATCAAACCGCTGCCAATCCAACCACTAAATGATACTGGGGTTATTTTACAAGCAACTGATTCACAAATACTCAGCGCTTATCAAGCTGATTATCCCGGTCAAGATGGTCAACGTGGCCAAGATATTATCCATGCTAATGGTTTGTCTGAGAAAGCCGGAAGGGGAGACCAAGGTTTTGATTTCACTCGGTTAGATGCAATCGGAGATGAAGTGGATGACGAATCTTCGTCATGGAATTGTGTGCGAGATAACATTACTGGTCTAATTTGGGAGTCTAAAACAGATGTTTTTACTACAACTTTGCACAGTAATAGTCACAGCTACTCTTGGTATCAAACTGTCGAAGAAGGAAGTGTTGATGGTGACGAAAATGGTGCGGCGACTAGTTGTTCTCTGACCAGTTGCAACACCGAAAACTTCATTACCGAAGTGAACACCCAAGGTTTATGTAATTTTAGAGATTGGCGTTTGCCAACACATAACGAATTGTTATCTATATTACATCTTGGTCAAACTTCAGCGCCGATGATTGATACCGATTATTTCCCTAATACTACTGATTCATTAACCCCTCATGTTTGGTATTGGACCCAAGATTCAAGTGCTGACGGTTTTAACAACGATCAAGCGCAAAATGCGTGGGCCATTGATTTTTCGTCGGGAAATGATAATTTTTTAAACAAATCAACTGCAGCGCGAGTGCGGCTAGTTAGGGCAGGGCGATAACATGAGAATACTCTTCCTTTTTTGTTTTTTTGTATCTTATGTGGCTTCAGGCCAAACATGTTTACCTACTTTTGATACAAGCGCCCAGACAGATGAATTTGTAGATAATGCTGATGGTACTGTCACAGATGAATCATTGGGCTTAATTTGGATGCGTTGTAGTCTTGGTCAAACATGGGTTGATGAAACCTGTACTGGTGATGCGAGTGAGCTGACGTGGCAACAAGCTTTACAAGCAGCCCATGGTTACGAATATGCAGAGCAATTAGGTTGGCGTGTGCCAAATATGAAAGAGTTAGCCAGTTTAACCGAGCGCAGTTGTGTGCGCCCTGCCATTAACGAATTGTTTTTTCCAAATACCTCCTCAGATGACTATTGGACTTCTACCCCTTCTGTTATCGATCCCGATCGCGCATGGGTGATTGCCTTTTTTAACAGCAGTAATTCTCTTAAAGATAAACGCTTATTTGTTTTTACTCGTTTGGTGAAAACTGCAGATTAACCTAAGTTTTGTCTGTCTTGTCTGATCTTATATTGCTTTTATTCTGTTTAAAGGCACACTAACATCGGACTTACAATTATCGGAATTTTATGCGTTTTCTAGTTTTAACTTTATCTGTATTGAGCATGGTGGTTAACACTCAGGTTCAAGCCAAGACCGATTGTGAGGTGTCACTCAATTATGGTGTGGTAGTGAACGGTAAGCATATTAGAGTGCTAGATAAGGGAGGGCGATCTGTTTACCAAATTAATCATCCAGCACAACTTATAGTGAAAGGTGAATGGATTGCTCTAAATGAGCAACAAGAGCTTGAACTCACAGAGTTGTCTACAGGTATACATCAAGTTGTGCCTAAAATGATTTTGCTGGCAAACGAAGGTGTAGAGCTAGCCATTGAGACCATTGAGCAAGTTTACGGCGGCTTAGTTAAAGACGATAAAAGTCAGAAGAAACTGCAAAAATCTCTTAAGCGGGTTCAAATGAGCGTCAAAGAAAAGTTTATTCGCGCCAATGATAACTTCTATATGGGACCCGGCAGACTAGAGCAAGTCGATGACTTGGTCGATCGTGAGTTGGAAGAACAGCTAGAAGAGGCAATCAGTACTTCTGTTGGTGGTATTTTATCCGCTATAGGAGGGTTGGTGGCAAATGGAGAGGCAGGTGAAGAAAAAATCACTGCCATCGCTAAAAAATTAGAAACTATGGGTGAAGAAATTGGTCAAAACGTAGGCCCGAAAGCTGAAAGTCTGAAACTTAAAGCCCAATGGTTTTGTAATAGATTCAAAGAGTTAGATAAGGCTGAAGATAGACTTAGAGCCTCGATTAAAGAATTACAGCCATACAACGTGTTATTAACAGGCACCAATGCTTATCTTGATGAATAGGGTGTCATGCCTATAATCATCTGACTCTTGAACTACACCATCATTTCCAAAAGTGTATTTAAATACCGTCTGCCTAAAGGTGTGACTTGCCATTCATCATCTGACTCAACTAACAAACCTCGCTTGATTGCAATCTGTAAGTTTTCTTCGGTTTTATTATCTAAGGGTAACCCCGTAAAGTCTGCATAATCTGACTTAGGGCAGGGCTCAAGTAAACGAAAGCGATTCATAAAAAACTCAAAGGGTAAATCTTCGCTAGGCACCTGTTTTTTATCGCTTGTATAACTGCGGGTTAAATCCATATAACCTTTGGGATGTTTGACTTTAACCGTACGAATTATCTGACCTTCGTTAGCTAGGGTGATTTTACCATGGGCGCCACAACCAATACCTAAGTAGTCACCAAAACGCCAATAATTTAAATTATGCTGACATTGTTGGCCTGGCTGACTGTATGCGGATATTTCGTACTGTTCGAATCCTGCTTGTTGAAGTAATGCATCACCCTGTTCTTGAATATCCCATAATAGCTCATCTTCCGGTAATTTAGGCGGTTTGGAATGAAACTGGGTATTAGGTTCAATGGTCAATTGATACCAAGATAAGTGTGGTGGATGTTGGGTTATAGCTGTATTCAAATCAAACAAAGCATCGTCTAAAGACTGCTTAGGTAAGCCATGCATTAGATCTAGGTTAAAACTATTTAGACCTATACTCTTAGCCAATGTTGCGGCTTTAAGCGCCTGATTTTCATCGTGAATACGCCCTAAGGCGGATAGTTTTTCTGGCTGAAAACTTTGTACACCAATGGATATACGGGTAATGCCAGCTTTGACATAATCTGCAAAACGTTGGCTTTCTACTGTGCCGGGATTCGCTTCCATGGTGATTTCAGCGTCGGCTAATAGGTTAACCCTATCTTTGACCCCGTCTAATAGGCTTTTAATTGACTGGGCTGAAAACAAACTCGGTGTGCCACCACCAATAAAAATACTGTGAATAGCTCTGTCGCCCACCAATTTAGCATCTTCAGCCAAATCATCTAGTAAGTGGCTGACATATTCAGTTTCTGGCAATACCTGTTGTTTTTGTCCGTGAGAATTAAAATCACAATAAGGACACTTTTGCACACACCAAGGAATATGGATATACAACGAAAGAGGCGGTAGTTTTAAACTATGAGCTTGTGACAAGTCGTTAACCCATTTTATTGTGTAGTTGGGCTAACAGCAGTTTTAACGCTTTACCGCGGTGGCTTAACTCATTTTTTTGTTCGGGCAACAATTGAGCAGAGCTACAGTTTTGTTGTTCGACCCAGAAAACAGGATCGTATCCAAAACCATTTTCACCATGTTGTTCACTGGTGATTTCGCCAGCCCATTCACCTTGGCAAATAATAGGCGTGGGGTCATCAGCGTGACGCATAAAAACTAATACACATAGAAACTTGGCTTGGCGTTTGTCTTTAGGCACATCAGCCATAGCATCAAGTAATTTAATGATATTGCTCTGATCTGTAGCTTGCTCACCAGAATAACGTGCAGAATACACTCCGGGCGCACCACCTAGGGCATCAACCGCTAAACCCGAGTCATCGGCGATTGCCGGTAAGCCTGTTTGTTTAGCCGCATGTCGTGCTTTGATGATGGCATTTTCGACAAAGGTACTACCCGTTTCGGCCACTTCACTCACGGCGAATTCGCTTTGAGGTAATACTTCAATACCTAAGCCCGACAACATACGAGCAAGCTCTTTAACTTTACCTTTATTGCCAGTTGCTAGTACTACTTGTTTACTCACGTATATTCCTTCGGTTTGATTTCGGTGTTGCCTAATGCTGTTTTCTATATTTGTAATTGTTTATACAAAGCCCTACTATCAGCACAGAAAACTTCCCATAATTATATCACTTTTCAAGGACGTAAAATGAAATTATCCCTACTCGTATTATCTTTATTTTCGAATGTTTTAATCGCAGATACAGCGTTATCATCCAGTGTTGAATTAGTTGAAACTGTTATTCCAGCCAAAGCCATCGAACGTGTGCCTCCTAAATATCCTACTCTTGCAGCTCGAAGCGGCAATGAAGGATGGGTTCAGATTAGTTTTGTTGTGGACGAAAACGGTGCAGTGGTGGATCCAATTGTTGAAGACTCGTCTGGTATTCGTGGTTTTGAAAAGGCTAGTTTACGCGCCATTAAACAATGGCAATATTCGCCTGCTATTCGCGATGGAGAAAAGATCGAACAGTGTCGCAACAGTGTGCAGCTTGATTTTAGATTAGATAAATCAACAAAGGGCGGCAGAAAACGGTTTGTAAGAGAATATAGAAAAGCGACAGAGGCACTAAAAACTAACGATATCCTTCTGGCAGAACAATTGATTACTAAAATGGGTGAAGAAAAAATTTGGAATAGTTACGAAGACGCATGGTTTTGGATGTTGAAGTCTAAGGTCGCCAAAGCACAAGGCCAGGTAAACGTTCAATTAAATAGTATTAAGCGAGTTGTCTTTTCTGGTAACAGCAGTAAACACATTGGTGAGGTCGCTTTCCTCAACCTTCTTCGTCAAAAGTTTGTTTTAGAAATTCAAGCATCATTATTTTCAGATGCGTTAAATACATTTACCCAAATTGAACAGCAACCTAATAGTGATAAAGTTGTCAGTTTCTTAGAACAATATGCAATCCAAGCTCGGCAGATTTTAAAAGATGAAGACTATATTGTTGTCCAAGGAAAAATAGATAGCGATGGTGATTGGTGGCACTCTCTTAGTCGAAACCGTTTTAGCTTCAGTGATATATCAGGCACATTGGATTCTGTAGAACTGCGTTGTGCAAATAAGAGAGAAAAGTATACCGTAGCAGAAAATACTGAGTGGAAAATCCCTGAAAGTTGGGGGCGCTGCAGAATCATGGTAGTGGGTGATAACCAAACGAATTTCAACTTAGTTGAAATTCGCCAAGACGCTTAGCTCATAGCCTGAAAAAATTAGGACGGGGCCTTTTTACCTCGACCTTTATTTTTACGCTTTTTGATTTTGGCGGTACGTTTAGCTTTAATAACCGCCTTTTTAGTCTTATTACTGACTTTTTTCTTAGTCGGTGGTTTGGCTTCTTTGTTGGCAGGACGTAATTCGGCAATAATCCTGCGTTTTAACACTTGTTCTGTGTAACGTTCAATTTTTGGCACTATGCCAATGTCGTGAGCTTCTACGATAGAAATTGCCGTGCCTTTGTTACCGGCACGTCCTGTACGACCAATACGGTGCACATACACGTCGGCTGTACGTGGCATATCATAGTTAATTACATGACTAATATTGTCTACGTCTATGCCTCTAGCGGCAACATCTGTGGCGATCAATATCTTTACATCACCGGTGCGAAATCGCTCCATAGCTTCGTTACGTTTGTCTTGTGGCATTTCTCCCTGCAACCAACAACAGTCAATATCGACTGATTGTAATTGGCCGACTAAGGTGGCTAAGCGTTCTCGCGTTTTCACAAACACAATAGCTGTTTCTACTTGGCTACTTAGGATATGAGTTAACAAATCCAGTTTATGTATAGCGTCATCTGCCAGATGGATCCACTGGTGGATAATACCTTTCTCTTTACGGCTTGAATCTGCTTCTAATTCAACTGGTTCGTTTAGCAATTCATCAGAAAAACGAGCAATACCCGAGCCTTCAAGTGTGGCTGAAAACAACATGGTTTGTTTGCGCCAGCGTGCTTCTGCAGCAATTTGGTTTACTACAGGTGAAAAGCCCATATCCAACATACGGTCAGCTTCATCTAAAATAAGACATTCGATATCACGGCAATCAAAACTTTCTTTTTCAATATGTTCGAATAAACGACCCGGTGTGGCGACCAAAATATCCAGATTTTTTTCTAACAAATCACGGTCAGTACCGTAGTTGATGCCACCTGTGATCACACCACATGCGATATGAGGTACATATTTACTGATAGCTTTGGCTTGTTCAAAAATTTGTAATGCCAATTCTCGGGTTGGGGTGAGGATCAAAATCCGCGTCGAGCCCGGTTGACGTCTTGGGTAATCCAATAAAAATTGGCAAGCAGGTAATAGAAATGCTGCTGTTTTTCCTGTACCTGTTGGGGCAGAGGCTAATATATCTTTGCCATTCATAGCTTCGGGTATGACCAGTGATTGGATACTGGTTGGCTCTTTATAACCTAAGTCCGCTACTGCGTGAATTAGGTCATCGTCTAGTTCTAATTGATCAAACATGTATGTTTAAGCCTTGTTTTATCGTTGGCTTGGGAATTGTGGGGGATTATAAAGCAGTGAAGGGGGAAATGCTTATGCATTTTTAAGTATGGGCCGAGCATACCTTCATCTTGAGCGGCGGCGCTTTGTATTTATCTAAACAAAAAAACGATTCGTCAAAAGTGTTTTTGCCTTACAGCAGCAAAAAATGTACTGCTGTAGGCTACTGGGCTTAGTGTATTTGCAAGTTGGTTTTGCAGAGTATTCTCTGTATGTAACTTGGGTAATCCAATAAAAAAGAACAAACTAGAACGCTACAAACCCTATCTTATTTTGTAGTCCATTTACCACTTACCCAAAGGTAATGACCAGAGCTAGTCTTTTCATAAGCTTTCTGAGCGGCTAATTTTTCTATTTGTTGCAAGGTAATACCATTTTTCGCCGCGAGTTTTAAATACACTTCTTTGCGCTTAGCGTTGATATCATCTACTAAACTTTGTGTCTCAGCTTTTGCTATCACTAAACCTAAATAGCCATTATCTTTTTCGCCCACTAGACCTTGGTCTTTCGCTTCACCTAAACCTATAGCGAAAACAAAACTGCTAAATAGTAAACTGACAATAACAAGGGATTTAAAAATTATTTTGGTTTTCATAAAGTTATTCCTAAATTGGCTTAAAACAAATTACTGTCTTCACTAAATACGTCATCAAGTTCTTTATCAACTTTCACTCGAATTTCGTGATCAATTTTTACATTAATATTGATAGTAATTGGCTCTTTTGTTTCAACTTGTACTGTATGGGTACAAGCACTTAGAAACCCTGTCGCCACAAGTCCTAAATATAATATTTTCACTTTTTCTTACCTTGGGTTATTTTCTGTTCAATTCTATTTTCTACTGACTTAACTAATCGTATTGACTCTAATAAAGCCAATACATTTTCTTGATGACTATAATTTAAATTAACACTTTGCTTTTTGTCAGGGTTATTACCCTGTAAAGCAAAATCAAAAAACACCCAACCATCTGGATTAAGCTTTATTTTGCTTTCTAATTGGCTGAAGTCAATATTTTCCAGCAAGGCTAATTCAGGCTGTTGGACTTTAATAGAATCAAAGGACGGATTATCTATTATAGTCAACTTCCCACCTGAAAGACTCGACGCCCAGCCTTTATCTATACTGAGTCCATGTGTATTCATCAACATGGGTAAATCGCCATCAATATTCCCAGTGATTTTGATTCCGGGTTGTTGTTGTAATGCCACTACCTGAGACAAATCAATACCCTGAAAATTGATATCGAATTCTTGCTCGCGTCCATCTAACCACAATTGACTGGATGAAAACTTACCATTAAATATTTCTCCGTGAATTTGGCTTAAACGAAATACGCTGTCTTTTGCAATAACCAGCGCTTGAAGTTTTTCAATAGACACTCCAGCTTCAATTGAATCTATGTGTAGAGTAGATTCGGCTAGCTGAAGACCTGCTGAATCAAATGTGAGTGGTGTTTGGTAAGTGATGTTATTTAGCACATAGTCTTGATACTTTATGGTTACCCCTTTAAAGTCTGACTTTCCTTGGGCAAAGAATGGTTCACCTTCTTTGGGTAAAGCAAAAGCAATACTGGCTGAAAGTTTACCTTCTTTAATCAACAGTGCGTTTTCCAACTGTGAAATGATGTGTTGCAAACTAGCGATATCTTGTTGGTTTACATGTACTTTTGCCTGAGTTTGCTGCTGTTCAAGCTGAATCGAAAAACCTTGCTTAAAACCAATGTCATGCTGACTAGATACAGTCATATTCGCCAAACTTGCTTGCCCTTTGTGCACTAAATCAATTGGCAACAAGTTGATGTTTTGCGTCGTTAGTTTTGTGATAGTTGAGTTCCCTGAAAAGCTCAGGGTGTCAAATTTCTGTATATTCAAATCTAGGTGATTGGCAAGGTTATGTAATCTGAATTCAGGGTGAGAAATCTGAGATAGTTGATTGTCTATACTCAATTGCAAATCATTAAAATTATCGCCTGTAATAGAAAATAGGCTACTTGTTTTTGCAAGCTTAACGGCGCCCATCTGTATATCTTGGCTATTAATATTTCCCTGCAGTTTAAGTTGATTAGGTGCGTTTTCGTGTAAGGAAAATTCCATTGTTAACTTGCCGATCAACAAAGAGTCCATCTGAAAATCGTTTATTACTAATTGGTTGTTACTATTAGTAATTTTAAAATCGATTGGCAGTTTTGTATCTTGAGTATGCACAGTTGAGAGATCGACAGAAAGATTGCCCACCCCCTGTAAATCCAGCATTCCTCCATGTATTTTTTTTGTCTTTAAAGCCTGTCTAATTGAGGTGGTGTAGTCAACTTCAAGTAGACCTGTTGCTTTATAATTCAAAGCTTTAAGAATGATACTTCGATGTGTATTTTGCTTGTCGATAATACGTAATTCGCCAAGCTCTACATGCGTTTGACTAATAGTCATTTCTTGAGGAAACAGAAAAGACAACTGAGGCACGTCATCTTTGGCAAAATAATCTGTTATTAATGGGCAATTAACTATAGAAATATCGTTGTTAAGTTGGCTTAAATTCAAGCTGATTTTAAGACTCCTGAGGCTTATATCAACTAACACATCTCCTTGTAAAATCGCGTCAATTGGGCAGTTTGAAACATGAATAACACTTGCTATATCTACGCTGTTTTCTGCATGTAAAGCCATGCCATCAAAAGTGATATTAGTTTTTATTTGGGCTGTATCTAAGGCCGCATCCTGCAATTGTTCGGCGTTATCTTGATAGAATTTCTGTGCTTGGGGTATCCATTTTGCGAGGTCGGATAAATTCCATTCTATATTTCCAACTACAGTATTTGGGTAAACCTCAAGCGAGGCATTTACATCGCCTGTGATATTCAGTTTGTTATCTGAAACCGAGTTTACACTTAACTGTAAGGGCTGAAGTAAAACAAAAGAGTCAATTTTGAGACTTGAAATGTTTAGTTTTGGTAACGAGTCAGGTAGGTTAAGTGCAATTGCTTGCTGGCCATTTAGTGGAGTTTCAATCACCTTATTATCAGTCGCTAGTTGTTCAATGTGTGTGATTGTTATTTGTTCAATACTTAAAACATTGGACCATGGCTGCCAAAATGCTTTTTGTATAAAAACTTTTCCTTTTGGTGAAGCTAAACACATTTGTTGAATATTAATGTTTAGTTGCCAATCTAAGATAAAGCTTAAGCAGGTAACGGATATATTTTGTGATTGAGTCAAATGTTCAATGCTTTTGATAGCAATAGGTTGGCGATAAATGATCACTGTAGCCAGCAAAGTGCAGCACAGCAAAAGTCCAAACCATTTTTTACTCAGGCGTTTTCCCCGAAAAAATACTGTCATTCCTTCAGCACCAACTTATGACTATAAACAGTAAATTCTACATCTTGTGTTTGCAACCAAATCACTAGCGCTGCTTCAGTCAGCATCGTTGGTTTAGCCATGGCCTCACGATAAAGCCGTAACTTTTCGATTTTTTCTTCACTAAGGGGATTAACGATAGTAACTAAAAAATAACTGCGGTCTGCTAAGCGATTTTTAGGCAGGGGAATTTGCCAACCTGGTTGGTTACGTTTCAGCGGTAGGACTGTGTAGGCATCTTGTGCGATGAGCAATAGTTGACCGATAGCTTGAGGTGTTTGCAGATGTAATTCACAGAGTTGACTGAGTGCCAATTCAGCAAAGGATTTATTGCTTAGAGATAAACTTTGACTAGATGTTTGGGCGCAGGTTTTACTTTGTTTTAGTTGGGCGACTAATTGTATTTTTAGGTTGGTGTCGCCTGTAGATATATTGTTTTTTTCAGCCACACTTTGCTGAGTACTATTATCGGAAGGTATAAATTTACTGAGTCCAAAAAACATCGCCAATACCAATAATACTACTACACCAGTGATAATGTACCGAGAGTTATTACTTACTAACTTTTTTGTTTTTATATTAGATGTTGATTGCTCTTGTATGCTGTTTGGCAATGCAGTAGCTGCTTGTTCGAGGTTACTAATTAGCTTGATATAAGTGTTTGGTTGTATTTCAGATTGATTGGCTTGTGGTAATAAAAACTGTACTTCAGCGCCAAGCGCTGTCCATTGCGTCAGTTGTGATTGAGCCAGCTCAAATTTAACCGGGACTTCATTAACAGCAAGTACTTGAAGGTTAGTGGTATTGACCTCGCCAGTGGCACAAATAACCCTGTCACCTTGTCTAACTTCGCCATTGCCTAATATACCTTTTGCTTGGGCTAGGTGAGCTAAATACATGGCGACTTGCCAACTATTACCTTGGTCTATTCGCGCACTGATATCCACTCGATAACTGCAGGCGCCAAACATCTTATGGATAATGCCCACGCCTTTTTTGACAAAGTTGTGGTAACTGCTGCTGATATTGGCGGTAGTTGAAGTGCCATTAACGGATACAACAGAGCTAATGTCTTCGTCATCAATAGGCGTGATATTTTGTATCGCTACTAAGCCTTGAGTGGTGGCGATAAATATATGAGTTTTCATCTAACTTGGTTCCCTGCCATTAATATCAAAACAGCAAACAAAGGCGACTTAACTCTAATGTCATTGTTAGGATAGGTATATTGCAAACTCAGCATCAAACATGTTTATAAACTTCTGATCTGATTCTTCCATTAATAGCTGCGTTTTACCATCCACAATAGGCGGGAAGTGGATCGAAGATATTATTTTGTCGGAACAACAATTCACATGCACGCCTTGGTTGTGATGCTTTTCAATTGAATGTGGAATTTTAAGTATCACGTACACCTGTCCTGAAAATTGTTTGTCGCGCTTAAATAACAATTCAAATTCTGCAGATTTACGACTGCTGATTTCAGCGACTGAACTGGCAGCTGCTTGCACTGGGCTATTGGCAAAGGCCAATTTTTGTAACAACTGCATATATTGACGGCGCAGTGGCAGTGATTGATTAATTTGCTGCATAACCTGCTGGCCATCAATTTGTGGATTACCTTCAGCCAACTGTACTAAGTCATTTAACAGCACAGGTTTGCCAGTACTATTTTTTTCTGGCGCAAATTGATGTAACTCGCGGTACAAGGTTTTGGCGGTAAATAGTTGCTCCTGCATGTGATATTGATGATCAGGCATCGGGTGCTCCATATATTTGCTTAAATCTATTACTGAATATGCACAGGTCAGAGCGATAAATTTCCGCTAACTGAGTGTTTTCATGATTTAATTTTGTTATGACCAACAAATAGCGGGCAACTAACTCTTGGCAATGGTTGAGTGCTTCGCTGCCATCCTGATAAATATCCAGCTCTGGAACTGATGGTATATTTTTAAATCCATCCTTATTATTGTTTTTAAACAGGAATTCCGCTTCAGTTAACCAAAATTGTGCCTTTGGGTGCTGGGATAACCATTGCTGGATGTGCACAAAAGGGTTTCTTTCAGACTCTGCTGTATTGGCTATTTGCTCTCTCATCCATATTTTGAGTGTTTGTTGCAAATCTGTTGGTATTTGTTTGAGCATGATGCCAATAAATAAAGGAATATTAAGACTGTAAAATATGTGGGCAATGATTTGTTGTACTTGTTTACATTGTGACTCAGAGTCATTGAGTTCGGCTATATAATCTAAGTATTGGCGGTTGGGGTTTTGTTGAAGTTTATCAGCCAATTCCTGAGACGACTTTCTTTTGGCCTGGATTAATACTGATTGCCAACCACCAAATATGCTTAAACGCAAAAAGGACAAAGGTAATTGGCGCGCTAATTTCCCGTGGCTTAATAAGGATTTCATTGGCTGAAACTGCGCCAGAGTTAAAAATTTGGGTGAGCGACACAACCAGCCTAAATCAATGTTGTTTTCAGCTTGTTCAAATAAAGTCTGTTGCACCCACTCAGTACTAATTTCCCCTTGCTCACTATCGTTACCAAGACTTAGGGCATAATCCGCATTAAGCGTATTTTCGACCACTTCTATGGCGGTTATCGCATCGAGTAAATCGTCCAATACTGTGGAATATTTAATATAACTAGGTTGTGCTGGTGGGCTGAGCCAAAAATTCAGTACATCTTGATCGGTGAGTCTAGCAGCCGTTAGGTTATGTTGTTTTAGCCAGCCGCTAATGGCTCGAAAACGTTCTTGGGTACTGGCTTCTGGAATATGTTCTTTTAAGTAGGCATAAATCAGCTTTTGTAGTTCAGAAGACATTTGTTTTATTGCTTGGTTGTTGGCACCTAACAGCCGTTTTTCAATATTAGCCAACTGAGCTGGCTCAATATTGGTAATCAACTCCAACAATAGGGCTAATAAACTGACGCGGGTAGGGGAAATAGCAAAGTCGATGTCGCCGATTTGCAGCTGTAAATGTTCCTTGCCCATAATAATGTTATCTGAAGCTGTTTGTATTGGCTGATTAAATGCCTGACGAAAACGTTTAGGTTGCAGGTTGTCTTCTAGCCAAAAAAAACTGAGTAAAGGTGATGACGAATAACCTGGATGGTTGACTACGGCCCAGCAAAGAAAACTGAGTTCATAACACACCGATCCATAGTTGCGACAAACAATGTATTGGGATAATTGCTCCACGTCCTTGGCATGATATTTATACCCATGCTGGCTGGGTGTTTCTTTTAGCTGGGCAAAAAGCGCTTTTAAGGTTTCGCTAATTCCAAAGTTAATAATTTTGCTCATTCGGCCTGATTAAGATTGCTACTACTGTTATGTCTTTAATTTAACGGATAAACAGATCCTAATCTAGCAATACCAGTTTATGTGGATTGGTATAGATAGATTCCCACAGTCTAACTTTCGACATTTTTGTCTTGAGAGAGGTTTCAGCGATGTGTGGCTTTGCGAAATGAGTCGTTTGGTTTTTGCCGGTGAGAGCGCTAGTGCTTTGATAATTACGGGTAATGTTATGTAATCGCAACGCCCGTAAGGTTTCAATTTGTGGATTTTCAGAGTGGGGTTCAATAATTGTAGAATCCGTTTGAGCTATTCCAGTATCGTTATACAAAGAGGTGAAATACAGTGGTTTACCCCCTGATGTAGATAGCCATTGATTGTCGTGCTGCAAAAATGCTTGTTGGCTGTTGAGTACTTTATTCACGTAGTTACGTGTGGCGGGTATCACTTTGAGCTCGCCTTGCCTGTTTTTCACGCCAGAGCCACCATTGTAATGTGATAAAGCAATATCCAAGCGGTTTTCATAACGTTCAAGTAACTGTTTAATAAATTTTACTCCCAACTTTATATTCACATCAGGCTCAAATAACCGGCTTTGATTCACGCCAAATACTTGTTCTGCAGTGCGCGGCATGATTTGCATCACACCTTTCGCTCCAGCGTGGCTTAATGCATTGGGGTTAAAGTTGGACTCAACCTTGGCAATCGCTAAAGCTAATGATGGCGCTAGATTTTGCCGTTTGGCTTCAGAAATGACTTGTTGTTGAATATCTTCAGTATCGTAGTAATAAGTTGCCGAAGCTGTTGGAGCTAAAAACATCACAAATACACTTAACACTTTAATTATTGATTTGGGGTTCATTGCATCTTCTCCAATTGCGATTGCCACTTATTATCCAGCATGGTTATGGAAAGCTGTGGATGATTAATTTGTTTACGAAGAGCCATTATTTTTATCAAGGGTAGGTTGTCTTGTACCGCAAGGATCAAAGGTTGTTGAGTCTCAAAACGGCTAAAGTTGTCGATATTTAAGCGAGTGAGCTGTTTATCATAAAACTGCTGATTAAAGTAAAAGACGTATTGTTGTTTTCTACTTTCAGCGGTTTGGTTTTTAGACGGTTTTTCGTTGTTGTCAGCTAGTGTTAGCTGTTCATCAATTGTTAATGATGGTTCTTCTTTTTGTGTTGAGTCAGGTAAACCAATAGAAAATAGGGCCAAGATTAACAAAGAAAAAAACGCCATTGATAATCCCAATGCCACTTCGGTCATAGCTTGTGTGCTGGTGTCGTGATTTGTATGTTGATGCATAACGTACCTCCATTGGCGGTTATGCAAACCTCAGAGATATTTTTGTTAGGTTCTGGCTGAATGAGCCTTAATTATTCAGCATTTGCAGATTGAGTTGGGCAATTTGGTTGCCTTGGGCAGCCGCTTGTTTATATAAGCTTTTTGCTTTGATTAAATTTTTACTAACGCCCAAGCCTCTCTCATATAGTTTTCCTAAACTATTTTGCGCATCTGCATCACCTTGAATGGCCGACTTTTCATACCAAAAAGCAGCTTGTTGGTAGTCTTTTGCTACGCCTTGGCCGAGTGAATACAAGTAGGCTAGATTGTGCTGGGCATCGATATGCCCCTGAGTTGCTGCTTTTAGATACCAGTGTGCGGCCTGTGAATAATCTTGATTAACGCCATTACCTTTTGAATACATATAACCCAGTGCCACTTGAGCTTGGCTGTGACCATGTTTGGCTGCTTGGGTATACCAAATAGCTGCTTGGTGCTTGTTTTGTTCTATACCTTTGCCATCGTCATACATTTTGGCTAACAGATATTGGGACGAAATATCGCCCAGTTTTGCAGCTTGTTCGTAGTAATACAGGGCTTCTGGATAATTTTGTTGTTGATGATAATAATCGTCAGCTAACGCTTTGTTTTCTCGTTGTTTTTGTACTAGCTTTTGTTGCTCTCGAATTAAAGCTAATTGCTGTTTAGCTTGGTTTGTATATTTACCTGTTGGTTGCAACCTTAGATAGTGTTGAAATGCTCGGCTTGTTGTTTGACTTAATGCTTGTTGCCATGCGTTTTCATCATCATCAAAACGTTTTATTGCTGCCTTTGCTTGGATGAAATGTTGCCCTTGTGGCCAAATAGTCAGATATTGTTGGTAACTGTCTTTGCTATTAATACCGAGAGCTTGTTGCCACATTTGTCGATCTTTTTGGATTTCCTTCTCTGCATCTGTTTGTATTTCTGGTGTTTCGGTCGTTGTGGGGGCAGTAACTTCAGTGGTTGGTTGTGATATTTCTGGTTCTGGATCGTCTAATAAGTCGGTAATAAATTGGCTAATTGTTGCCCATGAGGCGCTTTCCTGTGCAGCCCTGAGATGGAAAAGTCGTTGTTTATTATCGTACTCTAACTTAAGTGACAGGACGCCTAAGTTGTTTAGGTTTTCTAACTCTGAGCTTAACTCAGAAGCGCTCAACTCAGAGACATATTGATATGTGCGATTTGGGACAGTGGCTAGGTCTTGGTTGGTTGGTTTGGGATCACTCAATAATGTGTCTGCAACGTAACCATCGAAAGTTTTTAAATTTTTATCGATTTGTAGCAAATCGGCACTATTGAAGTTGCTCAGATTAAGTTGGTAGTGAAAACGTCTTGGTAAAGCTTGGAGTTTTTCGCTTAAAACCGCTCCTAAATCCTGAGCTAATAACGCGAGGTTTTGGTTTAACCAAAGGTTTAAACAATCAGCAATGCAATTTTTGGCTGGAGGGTTGAGCCGACTCTCCACAGAAAAGGCATCTTGTTGGGCGCCACTTTGTAAATCTAATAACCGCCCTGATAAACTGAAATACCATTTTTGTACTGCCGACTGACGTTGTTTAAATGTATTCAGTCGATAAAGCAGGGCAAGGTTAACTTCTCTACCAGAACGATTTGCTGCCAGCTGAATAGTTTGGTCGGTTAAATTGGAACAGTCTTCGAGGATACAATTGGGTAAACCTAAATAATCTAAATTAAGCACATCAAAGTCTGCGTTAGTTAAAGCATTAGTCAAGCCTTGAGAAATTGTACGGTGAAAGTCTGCAACTGCTGTTAGCTCGTTTGGCGTATTGTTGTTTTTATCGGGCAACACCACAATTTTCCAGCGCTCAGCGGCAAAACTTGTTTGCACACACAGGCACAATAGGCCAATTACGTAACTTACAATTACGTTGCCTAGTTGTTGCCTTTTGGTTTTTTGCTGAAAAGTACGCGGCATAGTCAGTTTAAAATGTTTGTGTTGGTTTTCATTGTCCACTATTAAAAGTCAATAGAACAACTTTTGAATGCAAGAATGTTACCAACCTTCGGCAACATCTCGAATGGGGGATTCACCCCGCAGAGTAATTCTTTTGACATTAAAAGCGTTACCTTCAAAATTGACCGTCGCTCGCATGTTGAGTTCTTCTAATAATTTTAGAATATTTCTACTCAGTTTTGCGCTGCCAATAGTAGAGCGATATAACAAGGTCGTGCGAGTATGCCTTTGTTGTGTGGGGCGATGGGAAATATAACCTGAAAAAAGCAATAAATACTCCTCAATACTAGCCACATCTTGGGCACTAAACCCATCAAACTCTAAGTAATAATCATTGAATAATTCTGTTGCAGGGGCAGGGAGGGCAGATGACTCGCCATTTATAAGCCAATTTAATTTTTCAGCTAGAATTAACCCTAACTCATCACCTAACACTTTAGCTTCATCGCCCATCTCTTCTAACATACAAGTTTGACTGTCACAGGCGTAGGGAATCGTCCAGCTACGCGGGCTTTGCACTTCGAAGTTATCCAAAAACTTACCAGACTTGGCATTCAATAAACGGCCCTCTACTCGCGCCCGGGCTTTTTTTGCATACTCGCTGGTACTAATCGACGCATAGGTACTAAATACTGCAATTATATCGATGGGAGGGCGTGTAATAGATTGAGCAATATCAAATAACTCTGCGTCAGACCGTCGCACTCGGCCTTGTTTAAATGATGTTAGGGTGAGACTTGTTTCGTCATACACATCAACGATGTGATTAAGTTGCTGGCTAATACTGGCATGTACTCGTTTATTGATACGACTATCCCGAGGAATAGAGTTTTGATCAGCGTCTTCCACCATTACCAACAGATTTACGCTATCCGCTGCGTAGGAATGCTGCAATAAAGCCAGCGTTAAAAACAGCACAACAATTTTTGACAACCAACTCATGGTGAGTTCCTTGGTTTTACCCATAAACAAATACTGCTAATGGGTATGCAAAACTTAGGGATAGTTTTACTGATGACGATTGGTATAAGTTTTATTAAAACACAATTTTAAAAGCTGATGTAACGCTATGTACAAAATATGCTCGCTCAAATTTAGCTAGATTAATGCAGGTTTAATTTCCATGTTTTGTTTGGCGAAAATCAAAAAACTACGCTAATTCAACCTTCAATGATGTTTCTTGTAAGGTTGTGACATCGATGACGTATTTGCAGTCTTTGTGTTTGCTACCCATTTACTTTAGCGAATCTGCTTTAGCTCGATATTCTTTAGGTAGACAGTATCAAAAGGATACTGTCTACCCTTCATTTTTATTGCTAATCTGATTGGTTACTAGCTAGCTTTTTAGCAACCCACTTTGCAACCAAGCGGTCTAAGATGTCTAACGGCACGGCGCCATTCTTTAGTACCACATCATGAAATTCACCCAGTACAAACTTATCACCTAAAGCTTGTTTGGCTTTTTCGCGGACTTCGAGAATTTTCATCATGCCTACTTTATACGCTTTGGCTTGGCCCGGTAACACTATGTAGCGCTCAATCTCTGAAACAACATCTGACTCGGCCATACCTGTATTGTTCAGCATGTAAGTGATGGCTTCTTCTCGTGTCCAGCGTTTCGCATGTAGCCCTGTGTCTACAACCAAGCGTACTGCTCTAAATAGCTCTGCTTGTAATCTTCCTATGTTATCGAAAGGGTCGTCTTGAAAGCCTAATTCCCACGCTAAATATTCGGTATACAAAGCCCAACCCTCCACATAAGCAGTAAATAATGGCAGTGTTCTAAAAATAGGCAAGTCTTCTAATTCCATGCCAATGGCAATTTGGAAATGGTGTCCTGGAATACCTTCATGGTAGGCCAAAGTGCGCATACTGTATTTTGGAGTGGCCTTGATGTCATATAGGTTTGCGTAAAATACACCGGGACGAGAGCCATCTAGTGAAGGTGGATAATAGTATGCTCCCGGTGCGGTTTTTTCTTTAAATAATGGAATACGTTTTACTTCCATTCCCGCTTCTGGGCGCATTGAGAAACTGTCTCCTAAGCCACTGTCAATTTCATCTAAAATAGTTTGATACTCGACGAGTATTTGTTCACGCCCTTCGTCAGTATCTGGGAAATAGAAGCGTTCTTGTGAGGCTAATTGATTAATCGAATCAGTAAACCCTTGGGTAGTATCAAAACCTTCACTGGCTAATATCGATAATATTTCCGCCTGTATGCGTGCTACTTCAGATAAACCAATGTTATGGATTTTGTCAGCACTGTAATCAGTGGTGGTCATAAAACGTAAACTTAGGTTATACACTTCCTCACCTTGAGGCATGCTCCACACGCCATCATCTGAATTAGTTTTACTTTTTAGCTCTGTAAAATATTCAATGAGCATTTGGTAAGTGGGATAAACCGTTTTTTCAATTTCGGCGGCTACTGCTGCTAATAATTCTGGTTTTTGTTCGCTGGTGATGGATTCACTCTCATCTATTTTTTTTCTCTAATGAAGTGTACAACACGTTTTTAGTAGCAGGTGTGCCAATGAACCCTGTCATTTCATCAATCACACGCTCCACTACAAAAGTGGGGGGGAATATGTTTTTTTCTTGCCGAATGCGCATACCTTCAAGGGTTTGTGTGTAATAACGTTTAGACTCGCTGAGTCGAGATATGTAGTGCTCAACACTTTCAACATTGGAAATAGCATGTTGTGCATCCATAAAACTAGGAAAATTACTCTGGGCTCCTGACATTTGATTAAACGGGTAATCATGGTGTTGATATTTTTCCATATCGTCCAACATGTTGAGTAAATACATGGCGATTTCTTTGGACAAAAGCTGATCTTCGTTTAACTCATCATCTTTGTACTGCAACAGGGTTTCACGGACTTTTTTTAAGCGTTTAAAAAGAGCCAAGGAGTTAGCTTCACTTGCATCATTCAAATGAGCGTTATGACCTGTTATGCCTATGTTTTCAAGAATACCAATTGATGTAAGGGTTTCAGGGCTATCTAAGGCCTCTTTTATTAAGGTTCTGTTTAGAAAATTATTGAATGAAAACGGTTTGTCAGCTTTCCATTCGTAAGTCGCAAAAATGCCCGCTAACACTGTTATTGCGAGCAAGATGATGCCTAGCCATTTGAAAAAGGTTTCATGATTGATGTATCCCTTGTTTGTTATTGTTATTGTTATTTCCAAGATCTGTGTCTGGCGCTGTGTAGCATAAAATAAAGGTCACTCTGACTGCAGAAGAATAAATCACATCCCTGAGCCACGCAACAAACCCTGATTTTGTTGAGATTCGACTTAGTGATTTATTTATGTTTATGTTCAACAGGTTATCTTTAACGACAGAAGAAAAACAATAATGTTATTAACATCAAATTTTGTAGTGCTTGGGATACTCTGCTTATTAGTCATGTTGGCACAATATATTTCTGAAACCCGTTTGGGAAAGCCCGTTGGCGCAGCATTGATAGTCATTATTTTAGGTGCATTGTTTGCCAACTTTAATCTGATCCCTAGCGCTTCAAATACCATCCCACTTTATTCAGAAATTTTTACTTATGTAGCACCGATATCGATTTTTTACCTTGTTTTAGGCGTGAACTTACAAGAAATAAGAAGCGCGGGCTTACCCATGATTTCTCTATTCATTTTAGGCAGTGTTGCGACTGTTATTGGCGTTATTGTTGCTTATTACCTGGTTGATCCTGGCTCCGTTTTGGGAGAGTTTTCATCACCAATGGCGGGCATGATTGCAGGAACCTATTCTGGCGGTAGCATTAATTTTAATGCTGTTGCGGTGCACTACAAAGTCAATGAAACCGGCATTTTGTACGCTGGCGCAATTGCGGTGGATAATGTTCTGTCAACTATTTGGGTTATCGCAACTTTGATGATCCCCAAAATTATGCACAAACTGTGGCCAGGAAAAAAAATACACTCAAATAACCCACAAATAACAGATAGCCAGTCTGAAAACGCGAATCAACTGAAGGACAACTTTCAAGAGCTGTATTACTTAATTCCGTTAGGTTTTGTCGTTTTCATTGCGACTGAATGGATAGGGCTGTTTATTCCGCAAGTACCTCCCATATTAACGATTACCACAATAGGTATCATTTTGGCTCAATTCTCATGGTTCAAAAAGTTAACAATGGCCCGTAATTTGGGATTGTATTTGGTGTACTTATTTTTAGTGGTCATAGGAGCATTTTGTGAGTTTGCGGCGATTGGTCAGTTAGGAGACATAGGGTTAACTCTTATGCTGTTTTTTGGCCTTACTGTGGTGATCCATGGTGCGATAATGTTAACCATAGGACGACTTTTATTTAGCGATTGGCAGATGATAGCGATTGCTAGTCAAGCAAATGTGGGTGGCGGCACAACTGCTATGGCTTTAGCTGAAAGTATGGGGCGCAAAGAGCTTATTGTTCCTGCCATTTTAATCGGTAGCCTAGGCGGTGCCATTGGTACTTATATTGGCTTTTCTGTAGCTGGTTTTTTGTAGATAAAAGCTTAGTGATAGTTAGCAATGTAGAATGGTAAAGAAAACAAGCATGTGTGGCCTACTTGTTTTCTAGTTCAGCTTAGGTCGCTTATTTTTCCATAAGTTGGCTGATATATTTGACTGGTGAGCTACCAAAACTTAAAAACTTTTCATGGAAGGCTTTTAAGTCAAAATCTTGGCCTAGTCTTTGTTTTTGGCGTTCGCGCAAATCATATATTTCTCGGTATCCACTAAAGTAGCTGGTTAACTGCACTTGACTTAAGGTTGCACGGCGCCATTTACCATCAGCTTCAGTTTGTTCTTGAAAAGCACCATTCATTAAAAGATCCAGACCTTGTTCTTTGTCCATATCCAGCTAGTCGCTAGTTATTGTGTTTGCCCAACGCTTTCAAACATATGTAAGTCTAACCATTCATGTCTTGCCGTTCGATTGAATCGCTCACCATATCTTTTTGGCAGTAATAAAAATGCAGCCTGTCACTAAAAGTTGCCATTACGCACTTAACGAAAAGTTTTTTTCACTCTTTTATGGGTAATAAAATTTGCCGCCCTTTAAGTTTTCTGCTTTTCTTATTTAGTCTGGGTTAAAAAAAGACCCGGATGACTGAGTGTAAAGCTCATAAATCAAAAGTAATATTATAAAATTCAGTGGAGAAATAATGAAATTTCAAAAACGACATGTAAAAGCAACTTTTGGCATTTTTGCCTTATCGTTAATGGCTACTAGTATTGCGCAAGCGACGGGAGTGACAGGTTTTGATGATCTCAAAAAGTCGGTTACTGAAGGAGAACCTCTAGTTAAAGGCCCAGTAGATAATGTGAGTGAAAAGCTGTTTGTTGGTGATGAGACTAAGGAAGAAGCGCTGCGATACATTGTGACCTTTAAGCAGCCAAAGTCTAAATTATCAAACTCTTTTGGCTCAGTTGATAGCACCTCAAAGCTATCCAAAAAAACAAAGGGTGTTGCAGATGTAGCCATGGTCAAAAATGGTGAAGTGGATAAGGATGCCGCTACAAAAATGTTGAAGAAGATAGGCGTTGCACCCCAAAAATTTATTAGGGGCAAGCGCAGTGCTGCAGTCAAAATGAAACGTGCCGCGTTGAAAATGTTGTTAGAAAATAATCAGGTTGAGAGTATTGAGCGCGATCCCGTGCGTTCGTTGCTGGCTCAAAGTACACCTTATGGGATCACTATGGTTCAAGCTAATCAACTGGCTCAAAGTGACCCTGGTATTAAAACCGTTTGTATTATTGACACTGGTTACAATCTTAATCATCCGGATTTACCAGACCTAAATGATGGGGTATCTGGAATAGCAAATAATTCTGCGGTAGGCAATTGGTACAACGATGGTAACGGTCATGGTACCCATGTCGCAGGCACTATCGCTGCGTTATCCAACAATGAGGGTGTAGTTGGGGTGTATCCTGGGGTTGATTTGCATATTGTTAAAATATTTGACGATAGTGGTTCTTGGACTTTTGCCTCTGATCTGATTGACGCCATTTCACAGTGTCAAGATGCAGGTGCAGATGTTGTGAATATGAGCCTGGGGGGCGGTGCAGCCTCTACAACGGAACTAAATGCCATGCAAACCTTTGATCGTCAGGGCATGTTATTAGTTGCAGCTGCGGGTAATAGTGGTAACACTACGTTGTCCTATCCTGCATCATATGATGCGGTAATGTCGGTCGCGGCAGTCGATTCTAGTGAAAACCGAGCATCTTATTCGCAGTACAATAGTGAAGTTGAAATAGCGGGGCCTGGCAGCAGTGTTTCGTCCACATGGCCAGTAGATAGTTATAACTCTATCAGTGGCACCTCTATGGCGACCCCGCATGTAGTAGGTGCGGCTGCTTTGGTCTGGAGCTTTTTTCCTGAATGTTCAAATGCAGAAATTCGTACAACATTAAATGATACGGCTAAGGATAAGGGGTCCGCTGGACGGGATAACTTGTATGGTAACGGAATAGTACAATCTAAAGATGCTTATGATTACCTCAATATATATGGTTGTGCTGGTGATACTGGTGGCGGCAATGGTGGTGGTACAGTTGATCCCGTGAATGAAACCGTAAGCAATCTATCTGATAACAGCGGCTGGTTGCGAGGCACCCGAGAAATTCCAGAAGGAGTGACTAGCGTGACTTTCGCCATATCAGGTGGGTCTGGAGACGCCGATTTGTATATTCGTTATGGATCTAGTCCTAGTACAACGGCTTTCGATTGTCGTCCATATGAGGCTGGAAATACAGAGACATGTACTTTCTCTAATCCGGCTGCTGGCACCTGGCATATTGGTCTTAATGCTTACAGCGCATACAGTGGTGTGACATTTAGCTTTAGTTACCAATAAAAAACGGATGGTAGACTAAGTTTGCCAGCCATTATTTAGGTTTTATGTTTATTAATGCGTGATCGGAAAGGCTCGATCACGCATCAAAGCTCCCACTTTAGCTCTTCTAATAGCCTCAACTTGTGCCCATTTTTTTGTCAATTGGACTTAGTTCGGGACTATAGGACGGTAAAAACTCTAATGTAAATCTATATTCATGAATAACATCTAACACACCATATCGATTGTGGAACGAAGCATTATCCATCACATCAACCGCATTGACTGATAACTTCGGCAGTAAGTCATGGAGTGGGCCATGGGCAGAACGCACCTTTGACTCTATAAGGATATTCATTATTAATTGCGATGGGTGGTTTGGTAAATTCTTACAGCTTGGTAAATTCTTGGCAAATTTTGCATCTGTATTTGAATAGCCCGTTTTACTTCATGATTGCAGCCTAAGAACAGCCTGTAACTCATTGATTCGAGCAGGGTTAGCGTTTATTCTTCCTATACACATAGTCGGGGTGTTGGGCAATGAGCACTCAGGAGCATCCAAAATAACGATGACAAAAAAGCATTGATTTTGGCGCCGGACGCATAAACTAATAGCTAATCCTTAGCTGTACCTCAATCCCTCAATCAAATTAATCGGAGACAATTCAATGAAAAATATTATTACGCTACTCGTCGCAGGCTCAATATAATTTTCAGTAATAGCCCAGCAAGAAAGCATCCCAATGACAAAGCATCAGTTTTTAGAGACTTACGAAAAGATGTTAAATCAGGCTGAAAAATTTTCTCAAAAAGGCAGTTCTATATCCGACGAAATAATGAAAAAAAACATGTCTCCTGAAGACTATGATAATTACAAAGACGAAGAAGAAGAGATCGAAAAACAGCTTACTAGTGAGTTAGCAAAATGCATAGGCATCGCGCCAGTGAGATTGGCTAAAGCAAAAGAAACATTTCAGCCAAAAGCCATGCTGGATGTGATGAAGCAGTGCTCATCAAAAATTCCAGAGGCTTTTAATATGACGTCAATGGATTTTACTCAAGAACCCGCTCTTGCTGAGTTCAGTGCTTGTACTGAAGACGTTATGACTAAAAAAACGGGAATCCCCATTGCTAAGTATAAGAAGTGTGAAGCTGAGCTCTCAGGCGACAGCGATTACTAAGATAAATGAATGGCGAACATACGTACGAGAGATAGAGCAAAAACATCAGCTTCGCCGATACCGCTTTCGTGGCTTTGCCACTGTTTTTCCGCCTTCAAGGTTTCAGTAAAAACTATAGTAGTGAGCAGCCTTTCTTACTTACTTCTTTTGGCTGTTGACCATATTTACAGGATAAATATAGAACCCTCCTTATCGATTACTTGCTGCATGTCGTGCTACACAGGATGTTTTGTGATGCATCTTGGGAATGCGATTCGGCTTGAATAACATTTAAATATTGCACTCGAAAATATTGATGCTGCGCTCTTTCACTCGTAGAAGGTAGTTAGACATAAAAATGTATTTGGAAAGTAAATCAGATTTAAATGCTATAAAAGAGAGGTCTTTGATTTTATTTTAGTGAGCACTTCTGCTTAACGTCTTTAAAATGGTGGCCCTTCCCTGACTCGAACAGGGGACCTGACGATTATGAGTCGTATGCTCTAACCAACTGAGCTAAAGGGCCACTTACTTTATTTAACTTTGCTTTCTAACCGTAGATGGCGAAAACGACGCGCAGTATAAGCAGTTTTTATGGACTTGTCATCACTTTGGCGCACCTGATATTGCAAGAATTAGCAATTTATAATTCAAATGCCTATTTATTGTGCACTGATGGTGAGTTTTGCCTTAAATATTGGCATATTTGTGCTCACCATCAAATGTGCGGTTAATGCTACTGGCTAATTGGTAATGGCATAGGATTACCATTAAGCAGTGCTTGGCCATCTTTTAGTGAAAACACTATCTCATACCCAGTAGTCGTTTCAGTAAATAAACCTTGTTGCTGCATGCCTTGCAACATCGGTATCGCTTGCTGCTGTGCAATGGCGTTGATTTCGTCTTCGGTCATTTGAGCAGCACTAGGGTCGGCTTTAATTTGAGACTTGATTGTGTCGGTTGCTAGCCATAAAGCGGCGCTTTGGTCAGCGCTAATTTGACCGTTAGCCATAATGTGTTGCAACCAAAAAGCCGGTGATTCTATGGCATCAGGTAATGTAGTCACGTTTTGAATTTTGCTAGTGAGTGAGCCGGTGATATTACCTTGGTTTATCTTTGCTTCGAATGAGCTGATATTCAATTCAGGTTCTGCCTGTAATTGCCCTAGTAATTCCGCTTGCATAAAGGTGTTGATATTTTCTTGGGTTTTTTCTGGCTCTTTACCTATTTCGCTCATCAATGTTTGATAAGCCTTAAAGAATTGCTCGTGCAAATTGTTGACTTCGGTATTGACCACAACAGAGGATAAATTGAATCCATCTGATGCCAATTCTTTTAAATAAAAGTTGAATTGTGTGTCCATTAAAGACGTTGTTTTGTCGAAATCTGAAATACCGTCTATTTTAAATTCAGTCAAAGTTGTTTTTGCTTGGTCAGATACTTGTTCAAAGGTGATGTCCTGTATTTGCATAGTCATGGTTGAGTCATAAAAATTGCCGCCCATTGCATGCATCAGGTCGCCTTGGATAGTTGAGTCAACACGCCATTGATTTAATCCAAATTTGCCAAACGCACTATCGGCGGTGATTGTTTCTAAGACTCCTTGGTAACTCACTTCTGAATTTGAATAAGAGCCTGAACCGTTCCAGCCTGAAAATGAAAATTGGCTAAATGCTTCCTTATCTTTCAGGGTGAAACTTGGAATACTGTCAGATAATGTGGATGAGCCTGACAAATTTGTGTAGGCAGTCATTTGATAGAAAGGTGTATTCGCAGGGAATTCCAGGGTGTCACGAAAACTATTGCCATCCACTTTGGCGTTCCAAGTTAGCCAGCCTAAGGATATACCGTTTTGCGTTAAAATTGGACCATGTTGTGCATCAATCACCACATCGACATTCATGTCTTTGAATACATCTTGTAACTCTGGTGTATTTTCTTGGGCAAAAGCACTGGTATCTAGGCCAATATTAATAGTTGCCATGCTAGAAAACCAACCACTTGTGCGCTCTTTGATTGATACGCTGTAAGCGGGGTTTTGGTCAATTAACGCCACAACCGAGTCGAGTTTTTGATTGAATGAATTGGCAACAAATTTAGGTGTGACAACGGCCGCAAGCACAATAATGCCAGCACCAATAAGTAGTGTTTTTTTCATGTTTACATCCCTGTAGGAAGTGTTACTAACCCAATTTTCATCATGAGCTATTGTGTAAAAGCCGGAACAATCAAGCTTGATATTAGCCTAAAAAATATACGGCATTCTATCCGACTTACACCTTAAACACTATATTTTTCAGTGTATTACCCTTTGCTGTTAATACTATTTTGGATATGAGTTTCGATTTGACGAATGATTAGCATGGTGATTAAACCCATAAATAACCAATAATGTAGGCTGCCTCCTCCAGATGAAGGGGGAGTTGTTTGTACAGATGCGACTACCGTCACATTAACGTTATCAGAGCTAGACAAGCCAAAATCATCTGTGATGGTAAGTGAAAACTCCAATGTGCCTGCTGCACTTGGCGCGGTAAAACTAGCCATTGGGCTATCGGCGTTATTGATTGTGACGTTAGTACCCGCAATTTGCTGCCATAGGTAGCTAAGTGGTTGATCTTCTGGGTCGGTTCCACTTCCAGAAAGTGTGACGATTTGTCTCGTGTTCACTTGCGAATTGTCACCGGCTAATGCTAGCGGTGCCTGATTAGACTCATCGTCGTTGATGATTATATTTAGAGTTGATTGATTGCCAAGTACGTTTGAATCATTTGCTGTGAGTGTTAATACAAGTGATTCCTCGGTTTCCGTTTCGTTATCGTTGATTATTGAGAGCTCGATGAATTTGTCTGCATTATCGCCGTCTAACCATTCAAGTGTGCCACTAGCCGTATTGACATCTTCGCCAAGTATCGCTGTACCCGAGCTAACTAAATACGTAACAGTTAAAGCGCCATCACTGCCGCCTTGACGGGTTACTGCTATGTGCACTATGCCATCGGTTTCTTTGATTTTTACTTCATTTGTGGCAAACACTATTTGCCCTTGTTGCAGCGCATCGATGATATTGATAGTGGCAATGTTTGGATTGACTAAAGTCGCACCATTTTTAGGATCAAATAGCCGTATGAAAAGGCTTTCATTGACTTCATCTAAGGCATCGTTGTTGGTTTGGATTTCAATGCTCTGGGGTTGCGTGTCGTTGGTTGTCCATTGTAATTCGCCACTTGTTAAAACAAAGTCCTCAACGTTTGCTGAGCCCGGTATTATTTCGTAGCTGACAGTACTGGTACCATTACCCGTTTTAGTCACGACTAGGTTGACGCTTTGGCCTTCGTTTACATTAACTTGTGTGGTTTCGAAGGCGATATTACCAATATCGTTAGCTAAAGTTTGATCTTCAATAATGTATAAACCGCTGTTGATGTCGCTGACTAAAATATTGCCACTTGGCAAAAACGGATAGACTCCCCAAGCGCCATTAAAACCAGAATTGTTAGACACTGGGTAAGTATCAAAGAAACCTACTTCAACTGGGGTCGCAGGATCTGTGATATCGAGCACAGTTACCCCACGTTCGTAGTTGGACATATAATAACGATTGCCCCGCACAAATCCGTTGTGATCTATGGCCCGAGTATTACCTGTCCATGTACTCACTAGCGTTGGATTACTTAAACTGCTGATATCAAAAATATTTAAGGTGGTATTAAGAGCATGTCTTTTTTCGTCAAGTTCGTCGTGTACGATGACATATTGTTTGTCTTCGCTATACCAACCCGAATGAGTATATTCGACATTAGGGTAAGAGCTCGAACCTAATTCTATTGCCTGGTTTTTATCAGTGTGGTCCCAGATTCTAAGAGAGTCTTCGTTAAAATCTAGTACAACTAAACAGTCGCTATTTTCAGCTTGAACACAATCGGTTTGAGCACGAGTATCGTTAATCGTAAGTGATGTTGCATCGTGAGTATAGTCACTCCGAACACCTGAAGAATTGGTGTAGGCATGACCTAATGTTTCAGGATCAGATAATGCGTAGGAACGAAAAGAACCGCCAAAACTGTTGGAGCCTAAAATGTGCACCATAGGTTCTTGTCCTGCCAAAGCAATGTTTAACCCGTAATCCACATTGCTGATGTATATATTGTGTGCGGAGCTGTATGTAGATTGGCGCTTTACTAATGAAATACCATTTTCTAAATAGTTTAAGTCAATGTGAGTCAAAGACTCATCAGCCTCACTGGTAGAATAAGCATAGGCCTGCCATCTCAAGCTAGATGTATCAAAGTACTGATACACTTTTATATCTCTCCATGCGGTAGGTAAACCAGCGATGCTGCCTATTATTTGAGGGGAGGCTGGAGTGGTTACATCTACTACTGTTACGCCATTATTGAGCCCTATAATGGCGTATTCTTTATTTGTATTGAGATCAACATGGCCCCAAATATCACTGGCGGAAGCAGGGTTGTTGGGGAAGTCAGCTAATGGGATATGCGCCAGTAACGACATGTTGTTGCAGGCAAAGCCAGCGGCACTGCCATCAACACATGTGCTATTAGCTTGTTTTTGTTGCATCAACTGCAGTTGTGAAGTGTTTAGGCCTTTACCTTGTATATTTAACTTCGATAGGCCTTTTGTGTCACGTATAACATGAAAGCCTTGTTGACTTAGTTGTTCGGCATATTCGGCAGGTACACCGGAAACTGAGGTTAAATAGGTATCGGGGTTTTGTTGCTGGTATTGTTCTACTTGGTTAAACCCACCCAGAACAGGAACAATTAGACCAGTGATATACAGTAAGTCTTGTTCAGACTTAATAGTATATTGTCCTTGCGCCACCAAAATAGTATCACCCTTATTTGCCTTTTGTGCTGCGTAAGTTACTGTTTTACAAGGGCGAAATCTGTTGTCGCAGTTACCTAGATCTTCTCCGTTGTAGGCAACAAAACGTGCTTTGTCATGTTCTGCATGCGCCTTAACGCCTTGACTGTACCCTATGGCCAGTATCATTATGATGCCAATTAAACACCGCATGGAAATTACCTATTACACTATGAAGTCTGTTAATATCTTACCTTTTAGACCTGATATATCAAATTTTTTACCCAATAAAAGGTTAAAAAAAGTTTTTACGTTTTTTGTATTTAGTTGTTTCGTGCTGCTCAATAGTAGTTGCTCTAGATTAAATGAAGTAGAAGGTTTAAAGGTTGAGATATGGCAAAATGGAAGCCCCATTAATTGCAACGCCTTTGAGCGTAATCAGCAGGTGTGGTCTATCCAGCGACTCGCTTTTTTTATTAGTGATGTTAGATTATCGAGTGAAAATACCGAGCATCAAGTACAGTTAAGTTCAACACCTTGGCAAACAGATGATGTGGTGTTGATTCAGCCTCATTTCGCTGACTGTGGCACAAAGTCAGAGGGCGGGGATGAAATATCACAAGACGAATTAGCTATTTTAGGATCTCTCAAAACCAATAATTACCTGCAATTTTTAGTGCCAGTTGATATAGAAACATCTGAACAACTTTCGTTTACCCTTGCCGTGCCATTTGCGTTAAATCATCAAAATCCTTTATTACAGCCTTCGCCATTAAACCTGCCAAGTATGTTTTGGTCGTGGCGTTCTGGTCACAAATTTTTTCGATTAGATATGCAAGGCCCTAACAAACACTGGGTATTTCATTTAGGCAGCGTAGGCTGTAGTGCTGTTTCGACTATGCGTGCTCCTAATGAGGAATGTGTTCAGCCAAATAGGATCAATTTTCAGTTGGATAAAAAGCGTGATGGAACAAAACTGGTTATGCATCTAGACAGACTTATAGCTAATACATCGATGCAAAAAAGTGATTCTTGTTTGTTTCATTCAGGTCAAGAAAGTTGCTCAGTTTTAATGTCTAACTTAAAAACACAAGATGTATTTGAGTGGCTGTGAACATGATCGCAATTGGCTGGGTAAAAGTGAGTGTTTGTTTCATACTGAGCAGTTTGTTGGTGGCTTGTACACCGGTGACACCGCCACATACTGAATATGACTGGAAATTACCGAAAGGGTTTCCAAGTCCTTTAGTGCCTGAAGATAACCCTATGACCACCGCTAAAGTTGTTTTGGGAAAAACGTTATTTTTTGATACTGACCTGTCTTTTAACCAATCGACTTCTTGTGCTAGCTGCCATCAACCCAAGTTTTCTTTTTCTGAACCTAAAAAAACAGCGGTAGGTTCAACTGGTCAAAAACATAGACGTAATAGTCAGTCCTTAGTGAATGTGGCCTACAACAGTAATTTGACCTGGGCTCATTCAGGGCTAAATACAATTGAACAGCAAATTCTTATTCCAATGTTTTCTGAAGACCCAATTGAGTTGGGTATTACCGGACATGAAAATGAAGTGTTACTACGATTTGAAAAACAACATTATGCACAGCTATTTAAAGATGCTTTTGAGGACAGTCAAGCTAGTTACGACAAAATAGTCAAAGCACTGGCTAGTTATGTCAGAAGTTTAACCAGTTTTGCATCACCATTTGATGAGTATGCCTATCAAAATAAAGATGGTGCTATGACCGATGCGGCAAAAAGAGGTATGGAGTTGTTCTTCTCCGAAAAATTTGAGTGTTTTCATTGTCATGGAGGATTCAATTTTACTCAGTCCAGTCAACATGAAAATCAAAGGTTAGATTTACGTCCATTCCATAACACGGGTTTATACAACGTTGATAATATGGGGGCTTATCCTCTTTCAGACCAAGGATTGATTGAAGTCACGCTACAAAATACTGATATGGGTAAGTTCAGAGCGCCTACTTTACGTAATGTAGAGGTGAGCGCTCCCTATATGCATGATGGTAGTTTGGCCACATTAGACGACGTGATAGAATTTTATGCAGCGGGGGGCAGAGGGCAAGGTATAAATAATCCTTTAAAAAGCCCTTTTTTAACTGGTTTCGAGCTGCAACTAGCACAAAAACAAGATCTCATCGAATTTTTACAAAGCTTAACTGATCATCAGTTTTTAAATTCGAATTTGAATTATCCACCTGTATCTCACTGATGCTATAAAAACTAAGGGGTGCAAGGGCAAAAGAACTTTGGTATCTTCTTAAAAACTTAGACTAATTAATTTAGCGCATTTTTATGGGAGAGCAAAATGACGGAGAAGCCCTTTTTAGTAAGTGGTCGTAATACTTTAATTCATAAGATACGAAAATTGGATTTATTGGTTGTCAACGGTGAGGATCATCCACCCATTGTTGTCACACATAAAGGCATTAAGGAATATACTGGTAATGTGCCAGAAAATAAGCGCGAAGCGAAAGCGCAAGATTTAGAATTGGTAGATCTCACCAGTATTGACGTATTTGGTGAGGAAAAAACGCTGTTATTTGTGCAAACTATTAATGGCAAGGAATATAAAGTGGACTACAGCAAACGTGGAACGCCATTGTTTATTAAAATCCATCAGGAAAATGCCTTTTAGGTTCGACTAACGAGTCGTAAATTTTTTTGTAAATAGCCCTGATTCCAGGGCTTTTTTATATCTAAGCCATTTTAAAATTGAATTTCAGTACTTAGATACACCAATCCAAATGTAAGCAAATACCTACAAATACGATTAACCCACCATTCTCTGCGATAGTTTATCGCTGAGAATAGTGGGTTGGTCGCTTAATCGCATTTAGCCGTGCTTAGCCTTTTTTATGCCTCATTAAATCATCTTGAACTCTACATTAAGCTTGAACTTGCAATCATGCAGAACTTTACAAACTCAAGGTGAAATATCATGAAAAAAATTATTATCGGTAGTTTATTAACAGCAGGCATTCTTTTAGCTGGCAGCGCACAAGCTAATTCCATTGATAAAAATGTCGAGGCTCATTTGGTTAAAATATGTGAGGCTATTAAAAGTGACAGCAAATATAAAGTGAACCGTGCGATTAAAAACAGTGGCATAAAAGCTAAAACAGTGAGTGAAGGTTTAGTCTGTAATGGCTATGATCCAGTGACTTTTGCAATGGTAAACAACGCACAAAATACAGCTAAATATATGGCTCGTAAAAGTGGAGTAGATTACGAAGCTCTATTAGCTAAATTATAGAAGGGTAATATGATCTCCCAAAGTGAGTGCATTTAAACCTTTATTATATTTTTGTTTGGATCGCTCACTTACTATTAATCTTTTGTCACTTAGGCAGCCTATTTTTTTATGTTAACTCCATTTTAAAACACTGAAAATCTCATCCCTAATTAATGCGCTTTTAGACACACTGTGCGTCATATTCGTCCCTAAGCCAGCCTCCCAATTGAACTTTTTGATAGTTTGAATTATCGCCAAGCTGCACCCGCAGTAAATCGATCATTTATAACTAAAAATACATATCAGGGAGTTTTCCATGGGAAAAATCACATTTAAGAAAAGTTTTGCGGCAATTGCAGTGTCGACCATATTAGGGATGACTTCAGCATCGGCTGAAGATATTAAAGGAACAATAGCAGTTGTCAGCGGTAACCCTACTGATTTAACGGTAAAGGCTGTTAATCAAGCAACAGGTACAACGCGTACTGTGGAGCTTAATGTGGACGGAAGTTACCGTTTAGCAAAACTTCCATCAGGTCAATATGACGTCACTGTTGCAAAAGGTAACACTGTACTTGCACAAGAAGTGGTAAGAGTTTCACTTGGTAAAAATACAATCACTAACTTTGAAGTTTCGGCTATGTCTTCCAATTTAGAAGTCATTCAAGTTGTTGGTTCATCAATGCAAACTATTGATTTAGGATCTTCAGATTCAGGGCTAACTATTGGTGAAATGGAAATTGACGTTATGCCAATCGCTCGTAATTTAACGTCTGTAGCTTTATTAGGTCCAGGTGTTGTTCGAGGGGATACTACTTTTGGGAATACTGCTTCATTTGGCGGTTCATCTGTTGCAGAAAATGTTTGTTATATTAATGGCATGGAAGTGACCAACACACGAAACGGTTTGGGTTGTGGTGAACTACCATTTGAATTCTACAAAGAATTTCAAGTAAAAACAGGTGGTTATTCGGCGCGTTACGGTAGAGCTACCGGTGGTACTGTGAATGCGACTGCAAAAAGTGGTACTAATGAATGGGAATTTGCAGCTACTGGTACTATTACCCCTGACGCTTGGAGAAGTGATAACGAGCAGTTATCACGTGCAAATGATGGTACTGGTGTCGGTTACCGTAATGATGGCATTAATGAACAAGATGACAAAGAAATTACTTTATCGGTTGGCGGTCCAATCATTAAAGACACATTATTTTTCTATGCGATTGTAAACCCCAAGGACAGCTCACGTACATATGGATGGCAGCCGTCATTTTGGGATCACTACCTAGCAAACAACCAAATTCGCGATCGTGAAAGTCAGAATGATGTCTTTTGGGGCGCGACTTTAGATTGGGATATCAGTGAAGATCATCGTTTAAGTTACTTTGGGTATTCAAATAAAACAGAATCTATAGAAACTATATACGCTTATGGCGATGTTTTGACAGGTGAAAGAGGCGATAGAATAGGTGCTAACAAACGATTACGTGGTGGTGAAACCCATAGTATTAGCTATACGGGTTATATTACCGATGATTTAATTGTTACTGCTTTGGCCGGCCAAATTGAAGCTGACTATGAGACCAGCCCTACAGAAACTATTTGTCCTACTGTTAGTGATGCACGCACACCTGCTCCTGCTAATCCAGCTGTAAGTTGCGGCCAAGGTGGCACTTTCGGTGAAAACCAAGATAAAAACACACAATATTCATTAGATATAGAATATGCATTTGGTGACCACACTATAACTGCAGGTTACGAGTTCCAAAAGCGTGATACTACGCGAGTATCCTTACCCTCAGGTGGTCATAACTATACATATTATACCTTAGCTGCCGGTGGTGAAATTCAGGGGGATAATGGAGTGTTATTCTCAAACGACTCTGGTGTTACTCAAGATTATGTACGTGATCGTATATTTGCTGGTGGTGGTGGTTTCTCAAGTGATATTCAAGCCTATTTCGTTGAAGATAAATGGGAAGCAACGGATGACTTAACCTTGAGTATTGGTTTCCGGGTTGATGATTTTGAGAATGTTGGGGTGACGGGTAATGTACTCACATCGTTCACTACCGATGTTGCGCCGCGTTTAGGCGTAACTTGGGATCCTACTGGCAACGGTGATAGTAAAATATTTGCCACTGCTGGTCAGTATTATTTACCTATTGCTAATAATACTATTTTCCGTGCCGCTTCAGGTGTTGATGATAGAACAACGCACTATGAATTTACCGGAGTTAACGCTGCCGATGGATCGCCTACAGGCGCAGTGCCAGTGAATGGTACAGAAGCCAACTCGCAAGTAGTTAATTCAACGCCACAACCTCCAACAAAAGAAACGTTCCAAGCAGCAGAAGCGGATCCGTTTTCTAAAATTGAATATATAGTCGGTTATGAAGGCATGATAAATGATGAGTATTCTATTTTGGTTAAAGGTACTTATCGTTATGTTGATTCGGCACTCGATGACTACTGTGGTGCTTATGCAAATGCTTATTGTATGATGCTTAATCCAGGTAGTGATTCGTCAGTATTTATTGATGCTCATAGTGATGGTTTTGCTGATTCTAGTACAATTACAACGTTTGACAATGCTACCCAGATCCAATTACCTAAAGGTATCAACAAATACTATGGTTTAGAATCTACAGTTAGATACCAAGGTGAAAACTTGACCTGGTCCTCTAGTTATACATGGTCTCATAGTTACGGAAACTTTGAAGGTGCAGTTAAGTCGGATAACGGTCAGCAAGATGCTGGTTTAACAACTGATTTCGATTTCCCTGCTTTGATGGATGGTGCCTACGGTAACTTACCTAATGATCGTCGCCATGTATTTAAGTTTTTCGGTAACTATAATGTGACTGAAGATTTAGTCATTGGTTGGAACTCAACATTAGCAAGTGGTCGTCCTCGTGGCCTACAAGGTGGTAGTTACTGGACATCAGATTCAGATTTATACGGTAGCTACGGTGATACTTACTATATTACTCAAGATGATGGAACAATTGACTACTTCCCACGTGGTAGTAACGGTACAACATCTTGGACATTCAATGTTGATTTATCTGCTAACTATGACTTTGAAATAAATGGCGTTGAAATGAAAGCTTCGTTAGACATTTTCAATATACTAGATAATAGCCAAGCTACTACTATCGTTGATAATTACGAAGGAATTGGTTGGGCTGCAGGTGAACGCAATCAATTTTATGGTGCCGCTAAAACTTGGCAGACTCCAAGACATGTAACTTTAGGCCTAGAAGTTAGGTTCTAGAAACAATTGTCAGGTTCAGTCAAATAAATATAAACCCCGCATAGCGGGGTTTTTTGTTTTTGCGCAGCGAAGCTGGTAAACCCAATAGACTTAAAGAAGCCATAGTAAAATAGAAATAAATCGACTAATTATTACAAGATGTTTCAGGAATAATAAATGGTGAAGTTCATCCCATGATCTGAATGATTCATCACATTTGGGTATTAAATCAAACAGATGGATTTACACTATGAGTGTCGGAGTAGTGACCCGATGAATATATGTTTTTACTAGATTTTTAAAACATGTATTGTTTCCTGGATTAAGCAAGGGCTGCCGCTACAAAGCGCAGCCCTTTCTTTTTGTCTGAATATTGGTTAATTGTTGGGAAATTAAACTAACTAAAATAGTTTGTTACAGCTTGGCGCCATTTATCCTAGATCCCCGCACTTGGTCGCAGAAAAGTCCGTTGTTTATCCCCCAGCTTGTATATTTTATACCACACCAATTCAGAATTGAAATGTATGCACCACTGCATAGTAATAGATGATGAATCCTTAGCCAGGGAAAGAATATCGAGCTTTGTAAATGAACAAGATAACTGGCACGTTTCTGGGCAATCTGGCGAGTATAAAGAAGCAGAAAATTTACTACTAAAACATCGACCAGATGTGTGTTTCATGGATATCAACATTATTGGAGGCAGCGGGATTGAATTGGCAAGCAAGCTTGCTACAAGCCTCGATTGTCATTGGGTGTTTACCACCGCCTCTAGTGAATACGCGCTTCAAGCCTTTGATCTCGCTGCTACGGATTACTTGCTCAAGCCATTTGAAAACATGTGGCTGGCCAATGTTTTACAAAAAGTGGCAAGACTCAAACGGCAGACTATTAAACCGTGTAAAAACGTATTAGCGGTGAAATCAGTAGGGGCCGTTGAGTTTGTGAACGTGGAGGACATTATCTGGATAAAAGGTTCGGCCAATTATGTAGAGCTGCACTGTGCGAACCGTATGTTATTGCATAGAGAAACCTTGTCTAAATTAGAAATGCAGCTCAATCCAGAGAAGTTTATTCGTGTGCATCGTTCTGCGATGGTGAATGTGGGAAAAATTAATTCTTTGAGCAGTGAGTTGGGAAGGTTTTCGTTGTTACATTTAGACAATGGAGATGAAGTTAAAATCGGTCAGGGCCACAAAGCTTCGCTTTTCGAGTTTTTAGGATTGGATGCTTAGTGTATGCATATTGAGTTGATTGTGTAGGTGAAAGATACAGCAGAAACATTTATAGCCAACAAAGACAAACCTTCGTTTTGGCTTTTGCACAGTTTGGGCTGGATGACCTATGTGTTTATCTTCACCATAGACAATGTGTTTTTCTATCGCGACATTAATAAAATAGGCTTTGAGGTATTTTTCCCCTTAGTTTTAGCTGGAATTTTCGCAGCGCTTCTGACCTGGCCGTTAAGGTATATTTATCGTCAATGCTGGGGATTACCTTCTGGTTGGTTAATTGCAGCAATTATGCTTTGTAGTCTTTTAGTATCAGGTATTTGGACACCCGCAAAAAATCTCGCCATGTGGTATTTTTACGAAGGTTTTGATGTTTTTTCACTTATTGCTGGTAACCCATCTCAACCCTTCAAATGGTATATGCTTTTTATGTCAGTTAGTTATGCGTTTTTTATGATTTTTGTTTGGAGCACCTTGTACTTTGGGATCAATTATCATTTTCGCTTGATAAATGAGAAGAAGTTACATTTAGAGGCTGTTCGTCTATCCCATATATCGCAAATTAAGATGTTGCGATATCAGATTAATCCTCACTTTCTATTTAACACGCTAAATGCGGTCTCAACCTTGGTATTAAGAGGCAGTAAAGATAAAGCCAATGGTATGTTGATTAGGTTGTCTACTTTTTTGCGTTTCTCACTAGATAATGATCCTGAAAAAAAGATCCGTTTATATGAAGAGCTAAAAGCGCTGATGTTATATTTGGAAATTGAAAAAACACGTTTTGAAGACAGGCTAACAGTAGAATTTGAAATTGATCCACAAGCAGAAGCATTGCTTGTCCCCAGTTTGTTGTTGCAGCCTTTAGTCGAAAATTCGATCAAATATGCTATTGCACAGATGTCTAAAGGTGGGATTATCAAAGTGTCGGCTAACTGCCAACATGGTTATTTACATATGGAAGTGGTTGACAATGGACCTGTTCAAGATAACTTATATCTAGATATAAAGTCTGATGTTAAGGGCCAAACGGCATCTAGCCATACCGGAGTCGGAGTACAAAATATTGTCGACAGACTAAACGTTTTGTACCCTGACAATCATAACTTTAAGGTTAAGCGTGGTTTAACCGCAGGGTATTTTGTGAAAATTTCAATACCAATGGAGAATTCATGAGTCGTCAATTGACTGCCATTATTGTTGATGATGAGCGTTTGGCCAGAGAGGGGTTAATGCTGAGGTTGAATGACGACCCTAGATTCGATGTAGTTGCCCAATGTCCGTCCGCTAATGATGCGTTGGACGCTATTGATCTATTTCAGCCAGATATTGCTTTTGTGGATATCGAAATGCCAGGATTAAGCGGGCTTGAATTGGCAGAACTACTATCAAAAAACAGCACTCCTGTGCCTAAAGTGGTGTTCGTCACAGCCTTTAGAGAGTTTGCTCTGAATGCCTTTGAGTTTCAGGCTTTTGATTATTTACTTAAACCGTTTTCAGATGACAGGTTAGCCAGTTGTTTAAGTAAACTCGTTGATTCTTTTTTTGATAGTGATGTAGTGCTTCAGCATCTAAAGTTGGACGAGTTACTAAGCCGTAAAACAGGTAACTCAATTGATGGTTTTATCCGTAATCTGGAGGTTTCAAGTGGCGGCTCAATGAGCGAACTGCAGCGTTCGGTTTCGATCAAAAGTGGCTCTGAGTGGATTAGGGTCAGGCTTGATGATATTTCATGGATTGAGGCTGCCGGGGATTACATGTGTGTACATACATTGGAAGGCACGCACATTATACGTAAAACCCTCAAACAGTTTGAACAAGAATTAGACTCTAATCTTTTTCCTAGAGTGAATCGTTCAGCGATGATCAATATGAGTAAATTGAAAAAATTAACACCAAATTCTAACGGTGAATATGTTGCTCAGTTGATTTCGGGTGACAGTGTTAAAGTCAGCCGAAAATATAAATTTAAATTAGAAGAACTAAGAAAAAATAACGATTTTCAAGTCTAATTTAAATGCTCTAAATCCTGAGGTGTTTACTACTACTTCTTCTGTAAATATAAAAATGCAGTGACGATTGAGAGGGATAATAATTGAACTGAACAGCTAACCTGTCGTCAGAGACATTGAATAACTACTCAGTACACTTAAAATTAAGGAAAATAATGTCAATTAGTTTTGCATCAAAAATTCTTTTTGTCAGTTGTTTAGGTTTGTCTACTTTGGCAATCGCAGACACGTTAGAACAAGCTGTTTCTGCGCTTAAAGCAGGTCAAACAGAACAAGCCGCCGATTTGTTTAAACAACAAAAAAGTAACCCAGAAGCGATGTTTTATTTAGCTAAAATTTATATGCAGAGCGATTTAGATGAGGCAGAAGAGTGGATAGAAAAAACGCTAAAGAAACAGCCTGAAAATGCTGAAGCACACTATTTTCTTGGTAGGATAATGGGTGGCCAGGCGCAAAATTCTATTTTTTCAGCTTTGAGTTATGCTGGAAAATCGGTAGATGCCTTTACCCGGGCTGTAGAGTTGATGCCAGACTCAGTGCGCTATAGAAATGCACTAATGCAATTTCATATTCAGGCACCTAGTATTGCTGGTGGTGATATTGAAATCGCTAAACAGCAAGTAGTAGAGATACAACAGTTAGATGCAATTGCTGGATTGAAGGCGGAGATCGATTTTGCTTCGTCTCAGGATGATAATAAAAGTGTCGAACAATTATTGGCTGAGGCAAAACAGACTTACACGGACATACCAGATTTTTTCTTTAAAGCAGGCATGATTTATCAAAGGCAAGAAAACTATGAGCGAGCTATCGCAGAGCTGGCTCAAGCGGCAACTAAAACTGCTTTGACCGAAGACAGTATTAAAGCTAAATATAATGCTTTATATCAACTAGGCAAAACAGCCGTACTCAGTGGAAACAGCATCGAAAGTGGTATTCAATCTCTGAACGAATATATTGCTCAGGCACCCAATTTTGATGGTATGCCATCTAGACCATGGGCAGAGTTTCGCTTGGCAAACCTGTTAGTGCTCAATTCTCAACAGCCAGAAGCTAAATCGATCTATCTGCGTTTGGCAAAAAATGATGATAAAGAACTTGTTAAACAAGCTAAAAAAGCCTCAAAGAAAATTTAGTCGATGCTTTCAGTCGCAAAATTGACTCGCGCAAAGCCCTTGTGCGAGTTTTACCCAACGATTCAAACATAGATCTTAATCCAAGCTTGAATTCTGCTGTCATTACCTCAAGATCTATATTATATGTAACAGCTAGCTATTTATTGCGTACGCTTAACCCTCCCTAAGGAACAATATTGACCATTAAACTTGGCATAGTGATGGATCCCATCCAGTCCATCAACATCAAAAAAGATACCAGTTTTGCTATGTTGCTCGATGCACAAAACCGTGGTTATGAGTTGTTCTATATGGAAATGGGCGATTTGTATTTGCAAAATGGTAAACCCATGGCGCGTATGGCTAGTTTGGCTGTCGAGTCGAATGCAAACAAATGGTTTACTTTAGGTGATGAATTACATCAAAGTTTGGCTGAATTAGATGTGATTTTAATGCGTAAAGATCCCCCTGTGGATAATGAATTTATCTATGCCACTCATATGTTTGAATTAGCTGAACAAGCAGGCACCTTGATTGTGAATAAGGCACAAAGCCTAAGGGACTTTAATGAGAAGTTGTTTACCTCGTGGTTCCCTGATTTAGTTGCCGATACGCTTGTTACAAGTGATAGCAAACTAGTTAAAGAATTTCATCAAAAGCACAAAGATATAATTTGTAAACCCCTAGATGGAATGGGCGGCACCTCTATTTTTAGGATCAAGGAAGACGGTAATAACTTAGGTGTAGTGATAGAAACATTGACTGAGTTAGGTACGCGCTACGCCATGTTCCAGAAGTTTTTGCCGGAAATAAAAGACGGCGACAAACGTATCCTGATCGTTGATGGGCAAGTGGTGCCTTATGCGTTAGCAAGGTTACCTACCAAAGGTGAAAATCGTGGTAACTTGGCTGCGGGTGGCACTGGAAGACCACAACCTTTGTCTGAGTCTGATTTTAGGATTGCCGAAACTATTGCGCCACTGTTAGTTGAAAGAGGACTGATATTTGTGGGATTAGATGTAATTGGAGATAGAGTTACCGAAATCAATGTCACCAGCCCAACTTGTGTGCGAGAAATTGAAGCTGCATATGATGTGAATATTACCGGTATGTTATTTGATGCTATTGAGAGGCGTTTAGGTGAGAAACGTCTTGCTGCTGGCAAAGGAGCTTAATTTCTAAATGCAAAGTTTGCAGAATTATTTACTCATCGCCTCGCCAAGTATGGAGGACCCATACTTCGCCCGAACGGTTACCTATATTTGTGAGCACAACGAACACGGTGCCATGGGCTTGGTAATCAATCAGCCAGTAGGCATGAAGTTAAAGGAACTAGTTGAGCAGGTAGATGATAAGGCGAAGGTGATTGACGAAAAAGCTGAAGATATCATTTTGGCTGGTGGCCCGGTCAGTCAAGACCGTGGTTTTATTTTACACACCTCACAACCTGGTTGGAGTTCAAGTTTAAACATGACTCCACAAGTGATGGTAACTACTTCTAAAGACATCATATCGTCTTTAGGCAACAGCGATGCGCCAGAAAAATCACTGATTATGCTTGGTTATGCTGGTTGGACAGCAGGGCAACTAGAAGAAGAAATTCAAACCAATTCATGGTTAATGGTTGAAGCCGATACTGAAATTTTATTCGACACGCCTATCCATAAAAAATGGGAAACTGCTGTACAGCGCTTAGGCATAGATGTTTGGCAATTAGGCCCTGATGTAGGTCACGCTTAATGAAGTTTACTAAATGAGTAAACCAGGCGAACGAACCATTTTAGCTTTTGATTTCGGTACCAAAAGCATTGGTGTTGCTGTAGGGCAGGAGATAACCGGCACTGCTTCTCCACTTGATGCCCTCAAGGCTGTGGATGGTATTCCAAATTGGGATGTTGTGGCAAAGTTGTTTGCTGAATGGTCCCCGCAATTAGCAGTGGTAGGTTTACCTCTGAATATGGATGGAACCAGTCAACAAGTGACATTTTCTGCAAAAAAATTCGCTAACCGTCTTAACGCTAAATACAAAGTCGTAGTTGAAACTTGCGACGAACGATTAACCACAGTTGATGCTAAAGCTCGTTTGTTTGAACTCGGTGGCTTCAAAAAGCTTGATAAACAAAAAGTTGATAGTGTCTCGGCCTGCCTTATTTTTGAAAGTTGGATCGAAACACAATATTAAAAATTGGAGTCGAGTGAGGTTTCTATTTTTTTCCAGCTTCTAGTTGTTCTATTTCTGCCCATAATTTTTCTGCTTCAGCAGTAAGCATCGAGTAAGTTTTTATATCACCTTTGCGCTGCGCCAACATGGCATCTGTAGATTTTTGGTCATAGATTTTACGTAATTTTTTGATTGGGTCTGCTTTTAAAAAACCGAACATGTCATTCTCTATAAGTAATTTGTTTCTGCAATCTATTACTGCAATATAGCTTAAGTCGATCAGTTTTCTCTTAACTGCTACTCAATATAGTATGAGATAAATGACTAAATCACAGCATAACTATGAGATAACAATTAATAGATAGGGAGCAATCCTTTGCCTATCGACCAATTGTTATCAGTAATATGTTATTGATTAGATTATTCGGTTTTGTAACCTCGCCAGTGCAATTTTATCCCATGCATCACTGGTGTAACTCGCAACCAAGTTATTTTGCACGATATGCCAAAGTGTTGGGTCTAGTTCATGTAATCCAATAGCCTGCACATATTCCTGTGTGGCCACAATAAACTGATGATTATAGGGAAATAGATAAGTCTCTGGTTTTCCTTGGTGAAAAATCGCGGCCTCAGGATAATTACTAAACCAATAATTGAGTAAAGCGTTGCACCTATGATCATGCCAAAACGATCCCATGCTGGTCTGTTTATCCTGATTCAGGTCGTTGGCACTTAATATTTGATGTGCATGTTGCCAGTCGAGAAATCCTGACTCACAAGCTACAACTTGTTGGCAATGTTTGAGTTTTGGTTGGTATACAGATCCCTCTTGATAATATTTATAGTGTCTTTTCAAGCGTTGGGTTGCAGTGGGGTGGTTTTCTTTTACTGATTTAAGTAAAATTTTTGCTTGGATTTTAAGTTCATCTAAGGCTTTATTCACAATATTACTCCTAAGTAGTATTACCTTCCGTTAGGTTTACTTAATGGTGTAAATTGTTTTAAAAGCGATAAGTCGCATGAAAAAGCATGCAATATATGCAGAGTGAATTCATCTTTTACGGACAGGCATCTCCGAAATCCTAGTTAAATTCTCGCAATTGTTAAACTTTAAGTCAAGTTTGATTGTGAAAGCTGTCTTTTAAAATCTTTCAATTTTTACTCTGGTAAAAAGGTGGCTATAACGACCGTTACTGGTGTTAAACATGGCTACTTCTTGGTAAAATTATACGGTTATTAAACCCTTGATTAAAGGAAGTCTATGCCTGGGTTACACCGTATTATTCTGATTAATTGTCACCTCCCTGGTTTTGTTGAACTTGATGTATCGGGACACAGTAATATTTGTGGCACCAATGCGTCGGGTAAAACCACTTTACAACGTTTGATCCCGGTCTTTTATGGTGAATTACCCAGTAAAGTCGTGCCCAAAACCCGTAAGAAGTTTGATGACTTTTATTTGCCCCACGCCAATAGTTATCTGATTTATGAATACCAAAGGGAAGACGGTCAGAATTGCCAAGTTGTATTGACTCGTAAAGGCAGTGATGGCGTACAGTATCGCTTTGTTGAAGCGCCTTATCATCAAGAACAGATTTTAGTGGACGTGGAAAAGGGTAATGTACAAGCTATGTTACCCGAGCAGTGGATAAAACAACTGCGCCAGCTTGGTATCGATTTTTCTCATAAAATTCAAGCGACTAGTGAATTCCGTAATATTATTCAAAATGATGTCAGTTTAGGCCGAGGGGCAGGGCGTGAAAGTACTAAACTAAGGCAGCTAGCCAGTCGTTACAGTTTGGTGTCTAGCCAACATCGTATTAGGCATATAGAGAAGTTGGTCAGTGCGGTACATGCTAAAGAAGGCAAGATGGATACCTTGCGAACTATGTTGGCTGCCATTTTTGAAGAAGATGGTTTAGTTCAGCCTACTACCACAGTCAAGAATACCAAGGCTCGTGAGTGGATCACGCAGATGCGACAAACCATGCGTTTGCAAAAAATGCAGAATGAATATCAAAAAATTCAGGTGCAGTCGGAGAAACTGAATACCATTGAAAATCAGCTGTTACAGCTTAAGCCGATATTAGAAAAAGACTTACAGACCTTAGCGACTCAAAAGGCCGATGCCCAAGAGCAGCGTAGTAAAATTAAAAACCAACAAAACACTGAAAAAGAGTCTTTTGAACAAGCTGAAGGGGTGTTGAACAGCCGCGTCAGTGAAACCGCTGAAAACCTTAAAGCCAAATCGTCACGGTTAGACCATATTCAACAACAGTATGAAAACTATCAAGATTCTGATCTCGACCAATTACAGAAAGATATGGATGCCTTGCCCCTCAAACGTGAAGAATACGAGCAAAAGTTAGAACAATACAATTTGTTGATTGAGCAACATAAAGACTTACAAGGCCAGCTTGATCAGCAAAAGTTTAAGTTGTCTGAATCCTTAGAACGATTGTCCCGTAAAAATCAGGCGCAAGTAAAAGTCTTTAGCCAACAAAAAGAGACTGCGCGCAAAAATCAAAATGAAAAAGAAGTGGATTTACGGGGACAATTTGAACAACGTAAAGAGTCGCAAGCCAAAGAGTTTGATCAACAATTATTAGATGCAGAGCGCAGTATAGTGCGCTTTGAACATCAAGCTAAACAAGCGACACCTACCGAGCAAGAACTGGAAAATCAAACCTTAGCTGACAAACGTTTAGAGCTGGCTCAGCGAGCATGGCAACAGAGTTCAAGTGCTAAAAAACTGGCTGAAAATACCTATCAACAGCTGAGAAATAAACGCGAAGAAGCCGATAAAGTATTGGATCAAGCAAGACAAGCTTCTCGGCAAGCCAAAGAACGCCTGCAGCAGTTACATAAACAACTTTCACCGGAACAAGATAGCTTAAGGCAATTCCTCAGGGACCATAAACCCGGCTGGGAGCAGAGTATCGGTAAGTTGATTGATGAACCTTTACTTGATCGTAAAGATTTATCACCGCAACTCCTTGCAGACAATGATAACGCGCTAAGTAACAATTTATTGGGTGTACAGCTAGATATAACCATCATTGAAGCGCCGGATTATGCTCAAGATGAAACGACCTTAAGCATGTCGTTAGAGCATGCCAAAAAACACTTAGTGGCCGCCGAAAAACAACAAAAACAAGCTGAGTCTGAATTGGACGAATGTCATCGAGAGGCTGAGCTACAACGAGAAACCGTAGCCGAACAAAATCGAGCGTTTGAACAAGCAGAACAAGAGTCAGATTATGCGCGAAGTGCTAAACAACGTTTTGCCGATGAACTTAAATCTGTACTAGAGAAACGTAAGCAACAAGCCAAACAAACTTTGCAGCAGCATCTAGATGAAAAGCAGCAAGTATTATCGCAAAAACAAAGTGCTATCGATGTATTAAAATCTGATTTTGAAGAGCAACTTTTAGAATTTAAGACTGGCTGGCAAGATGAATTAGCTGTTTTAGATGACCAAATAGAAGAGCTTGAGCGCCAAGTTGATAACAAAAGACAGCAAAATCGCGATCAAATTAAACAGCTTGAAGATGCCTTTAACCAAGAATTGGCTAACAAGGATATTGACCCCATCACTCTGCGCGAACTTAAGCAGCAAATTGAGGTGTTAAAAAATCATCTTCAAGCGGTTACCGCTAGACGTGATGAACTAAACGAATATAAAACATTTGTTCAGACTGATTGGTTGAAGCAACGCCCAGAATTACTAGAACAAGAAGCTGAATTAAAAGCGCTTACTCAGCAGCTAGAACAACAACAAGCCACTTTAGGTAGTCAATACCAAACTAAACGAGTGGATTTATCGCAAACTTTATCAACAGTAGAGAAAAGTTTGTCTGGTTTTGCTGCTTTGATGACAGAAATTGAGCCTATGGTACGCCAACTTGGTCATATTATTTTTTCGTTTAAACCTGCAGAAGAGTCAACGATTAACCTAGGAGATCAGGCAGAACGAATCAATCGTTGTACAGAAGCACTAGAAAGCAGAAGTCGCGGTGAGAAAAAATTAAAAGAGTCATTATCCGAGTTTGAAGCCAATTTAGGTAAAGATGCCGGTAAAGATTTTCTGGATACTATGTTGCAAGCGTTTGCCGTGTTGGATGAAGATGCCAATGTGCGAGAACGTTTACCGATTTTGCAGCGTTTATTGAGTATTTTAGAATCTCGTCAGCGGCAAATAGTTGAGCAAGGGGAAACCATAGGCGGTGACTTAAATAAGTTCTTCACTGTTTTCAGTGATATTAACCGCAAAATTGCCCAGCAAAGTAAACGCCTGACCGACGAAGTGTCTGATGATTTATCCTTGGACGGTATTGCCCGTTCTGAAGTGAAGATAATATCTACGGTTGATGAGCTTAACTTTTGGGCGCCACTGAAACGTTTCGCTCAGCAATATAATAAGTGGAACACCTCAGACGACTTTTTGCCCAGCGAGGCCTATTTAGATAACTTGGCCGATGTGGTTGAGGTATTGCCGAATGATGCCAATTACAGCATTGAATCCTTGTTACGTTTGGAGTTACATCTGAATGAAGGTGGCTCAGATTTGGTGATTAAGAATGATAGGCAATTACTTGAATCTTCTAGTCACGGCATGGCTTATTTGATCTTGTGTAAATTCCTATTGGCCTTTACTCGACTACTACGCAATCAAGCCAACATTCATGTTCACTGGCCTATTGATGAAATTGGTACTTTGGCATATCACAATGTTGAAAAACTATTTAAGGCTTGTGATACCAATAACATTCACATTTTGGGCGCGTTTCCGAATCCGGAGTCTGATGTGTTGATGTTGTTTAAACATCGATATTTGATTGATAAACAAAAACAACAATTGGAAAAAATCGAACCTAAACTCAGTCGTATTGCCGAACGTTTGCAGCAAAATAACTCCTCGGCCACTGAATCTTCGCAGGTGAACGCATGATAGAACATGGCCCATTATTAGAACGCTTGTTGGAAGGTGAGTTTATTTGTGCGGTTACCGACGAACATAGTTTTCATAAACTACAAAATGACGAATTGGTGGATGACTTAAATCATTTCTTAAGGCCGCTAAATAGACGAGTGGCGAAGAACGATGATGGCTCGGTGTATTTTCTGGCTTATTGTGATTTGACTCCCAACGCCCGTCAGCATTTAAGCCATCAATTTACCCACACAGTGCAATCTTTGTTGCCTATGCTGGAATGGATGCAGTTGGTACAAGAAGCGTTAGGTCGCGATGGCGCGCTCAGCGCGGGTGACACTATTAAGTTACAAGACTTTGAGTCTAAGGTTGTAGATAACCAGTCTCTTATCCAGCGTTTGGCGCATCTTGCTAATGACAAAGTATTCAAATCAACCAGCGATAAAGCTGATATGCAAATTAAGCAGGTTTTTCGCAGGATCAAAGAGCTAGGTTATTTACATCAGCCGCACAAAGATAGACTGTTTTTTATTGTCACAGGTAAAGTTGAACAACTCATTGAGTTGGTACGTTTTATCAAAGACGAAGAAAACCTGCCGATTGATGACGAAACGCCTGAACAAGAGTCCATGTTTTGAGTCAGGTAAAGCAGAAAAAAAGCACTGCCCAAAGCAACCCTTTATTTGAGTTGGGTAAAGAACGCTTAGAACTTATTGGTAAACATGCTGATGCGTTAATGCAGGGGTACTTGGAAGGGCAGGTGAGCGAGTCGGTTTTTTCTCAGCAAGCGCTGCAAAAGCTGCTAGACAGCCGCGTGTTGTTCTATCCTGACGAGCAATCGTTAAGTTTACGACCAATCGTTAACGAATTGATTGCAAGTTTGACTCAAGATGAACGCAAACGGCAAATTAACTCTGATGTGGGCGAACACCTCGACCAAATTCAGACCCGGGTGCAGTCATTACAAGCAGCTAGGCAAAAAGGTGATTACGCAGCCAGTGAACATCACATACAACTGCTAACTGAGCGTGTTAACGACATGACAGGGCAATTTGGTGATGCAATTGAAAGCCTGTGGCATAGATTGAATACTGAATTTGGTTTTGTTAGTAGTTTAGATGACAAAATTTTAGAAATTGAACTGGCCCAGCGTCAACTTAGGCGAATACTAGACGGCTTTGGCATTATTAACTTTGACGATCTTATTCAACTAGCAGGCAGTGATGGCACTCTACGCAAGTTATTAGTCAGTCAACTGCAGGCCCGTATTTCTGAGCACTCTGGCTCATTGTTTCAAGTGCAAAAACGTTTGGTTTTGTTGATGGCCCGTTTTAGGCAACAACAAGATAGAGCCTTGTTAATAAACAGAATGAGTGCCTTTTTACGTCAACATCCTAATTTTCAAATAGGTGATTATCCGAATCGTAGTCAAGTGCCTGCGGTGATTAATCAGGCTCATAGTATCAACGCTAAGGCCTTTATCGCTTTAGACAGGGCACAAGATAGCTATGCGCTAGCAGAACTTGCCCGAGCAGTGCCCAGAGAGCAAGAGCAAGGTTCACAGTCAGAACAACAAACCCAAGGTTTTGCTGTAGCTGCACAGAATTTAGTCGCCACCGAGCAAAAGCAACTAGCAAAAGACGTAGAAGACTTTTTTATTCAAGTAATAGAAAGTCCACAAGCCTTAAGTGGTGTGGATTATTTAGCTGAACGAGAATTACTTTGGGAGCCAGAAATGTGGTTATTCCAAATTGTGGCTGAATACGAAGGCTTGCCTCAACAAAACAAACGAAGCTTTATGCTAGAAAAAGACAGTGCCCAGCAAAGTCGTTTTAACCAATTACACATTATTCAAGATGTGACTGTAGGCATGCGATTTTTTGGTGATTTTCAGGCGGCAGGTTAGGCTAAGTGATGATGTGTAGTTTGATTTAAAAGACTAAAAATCTGCACAAAAAAGCCAATGCTGATTACATTGGCTTTCTAAACAAACTTAGTGGTACAGAGGAGGTTAAGGCAGTGCTTTCATTGCATGCTTGAACTTGTCTTGACCTTTGACTACCCATGATGGTGTCGCATCTCCTTGCCCTGCAAAAGTTAAAGAAGAATGACGTTCAACCACGTCACACAACACCTCATATTGATTCGCATATACATCAACAAAAAATACGTGTTTACCTTGCTTCAACAAAGCTTGAAAACGCTTAAACTGGTAATTAGGTATTTGAATACCAACTAAGCCACCTTCCCAAGCACAAAAACCTAATACAATCACCGCCAAAAAACCTGAAGGAAGCCAACCCGCTGCTGTGGTATGCCATTGCATGGCATAAGTAAGGCCTAAAATAAGCGCTGCAGTAATAATACCCACTACGGCACCTAGTTGGGTAGAGTGAACCACATCTTGTTTGAGAACTGATTCAATGGCGTGTAGGTGATGTTTTTCTACTTCCGCATCATTCTCACTCAGTACATGGAGTTGCGGCGAACTGAGCCCGCTTTTTTCAAGTTCTCGTTCAACAGCTTCGAGGTCGTTTAGATCATCACTTAGATAATAATATCGTTGCATGTGTATATTCTCCTGACGCGTTAACTAATGAAGTGCTGATCAAAAATCAACCAGCTTTGAAAGTATAGCAGTGTTACAGGAATGTTAGTTATTATACGGGGAAGGTAAAAAAAGGGATAAATAGATATCTGATGATCGGGTGAAATTGGGTTAGCAACTGTACTAGTTCATCAATATAAATACTGTTTAAAAGGTGTAATTGAGTCCAACAGTTAAACGTTTATCACTACCGTCACGCTCTAGGGTATCTGACTTTCTATCTAACAATCTAAGGCCTACACTCAACTTTAACTGTCGGGTTAGGTTTCTTTTGAAGTCTAGGCTGTTAGTGACTATGGTATCTGCGTCTTCCAATTCACTACGTTGATTTTTAGCAACAGTAGATGCAAAGCTAATATTGGTTTTGCGGCTTAAGGCGTAGTTAAAATTAAAGCTAAGTCTACGATTAGTGTTTATTCGGTCAGACTCCAGGTACTCGGTTTGGCTGTAATTGGCATTGATAGATACTTTGATCTTGCGTTTGTCATAACCAATACTGGCGGTGCCTGTCTTTCGAAACAAAACCTCTTCAGTGATGTCCGTATCTATTTCGGTGGTCGCTCTAAACTCTTCACCTGCCTGCAACTGATAATCTAGGCTGTCTGGTTGAAAACAATCGGCTAGATCTGTCGATCCAAATTCACATACAAAAATGCCAGTTATAGTAGTGGTTGAAGCACCAAGACGAGAAAACGAGGTGACATCCTCTGAATATGTAACAGATGTTCTTAGTGATTTAAGTGAGTGCTTAAATCCCAAACGGTATGAATCGCCAAAAAAACGCTTACTATAATCAAAATTGAGTGCAGTTCTGGAGGTAAATGCCCAAGCTAGATCTAAGCCTACATAGTTGGTTTGTTTATCGCCTTCGTCAAGCTGATTATAGGTTAAAGATATAGTACGTTCATTGCTCGGATTCCACTTTAAACCTGCACCGTAGCTGCTGGTGTCAATATTAGAGCGAGATGAGAACTCTATATTACCAGAGTCGTATTCTTCTAAGCCTCCAGTGACGAAAAATTCAATTTTATTAACAATAGGAAAACCAAAATTAGCTTGCACTCTAGTTGACTTAAAATTTTGCAAATTAGAGCGGCTAGTATCGTTATACTGTGCGGAAACATCAAAATTCACACCTCGTACATTTTTACCTTGGTAGAGTTTGGCGACAACACCTAAATTATCGTTGTCTAAACCTAATGTACTTTCCTGAGAACGGTCAGATTTTGTTTGTGAATAGGTTCCTTGCAAGTTGAACCCTAAATATAGTGGGTTTGGAATTGAAAAACTCAGCTGTGCACTATTTCTAGTGGTTTTAGTTAAATCCTTTGAATCTAAAATTTTATCGCTAAAATAATTTTGTTGCTGACTGATATTTCGATAACCTTGGGTACCATTTAAAGACAGCGTCATTGCGTTTTCAATTAGTGTTAAAGTACTGGTATATTTGAAATCAGTGTAATTTTGACTTTGACTGTCAGTGGTAGTGCCGTTGACAGTATCAATGCTACTGTCACTATTTTTTTTCACTATGGAATGATTGGCGCTTAAAGATGCGGACAAGCGTCGACTAGAATAACTGCCAACAATAGATGGCTTTACAAGGATTGATTCACCTTGTGTTGCCTCCTCATCCCCAATTTGAGTTTCGTATATATAGCCTGATGTATTTACTGTTGCTTTAATATCAAGCTCTTGGCAAAAAACACTGAATGGCAGCATCACTAATAAAACAGCGACATACTTAGCGAGTTGTTTTTTTGAGGCCGATTGATTTGGATTAAGTAATGGCCGCAACAACACTAATTTTTTGCTCCATAATAGTAACCATAACCACCACCTTCTAAACTAACCTGTTCAGTTTTATTAACAACAAAACCTATGGCCATCTCTGGGTTTAAATGTTTTACAGCTTTCTCAACGTCAATCAACTTGGTTTTAAATTCTTCGGTAACAACTAATGCCTGGCCGGCCAAATTGGCTAAAATGGCCGTCTCGTTAATAC